>Ga0208161_1000404_pt1 | contig 24780 bp, 37 predicted proteins | sample CB_VirMetaG_3_FD_184538 | JGI IMG/M metagenome (GOLD analysis project Ga0208161, IMG submission 184538) | Freshwater to marine saline gradient viral communities from Chesapeake Bay - CB_1508_1S Viral MetaG (SPAdes) (version 4) | ecosystem: Environmental > Aquatic > Marine > Coastal | place: USA...
TAGCAAAGTAGCAGACGTAGGAAAAAATCTTACAACTAAAGTTACCGCAAGTAAGTTAGCAGCCGCCTGGGAAAAGGCAGGAAAACCTACAGAAGATATAGCAGTGCATGAGTTTTTAGTCTCACAAGGTATTGAAGCATCAACAGTTGACAATGCATTTAAATCAGCAAAATTAAAAGTTCCTCAAGTACCAAATGTGAAGGTAGCAGAATTAACAAAATTAATCAAAGGCCTACCCCAAGAGCAATTTGCACAACTTAAACAACAAATTATCGATAAATATAATAAACTGCAAGGACAACCAGCAGCAGGTGACGCAGCAGACCAAAAATTCCAAATTAATCAAAAAGTATATTGGAAAAATAAAGATGGCAAGTTCCAACAAGGAATCGTTGTGGGTCCTGGCGCAACACCCGACTTAGTACAGGTAAAGCAAGGAAACACAGTATTTGCTATGCAAAGAATAAACCTTTCTAAAGAGCAGCCCTCGGTATAAAAATTTAAAAATCATATAAATAATATTAAGCTCGAAATGATCGGGCGTACGGAGACAAAAAATGGCAGTAGTAACTCGTGTAAACGGCGGCGCTCATGGCGTTGTTAACATGGACCGCGGCACATCAGGCAGCGGTGCAATTTCAGCCGACGAAACAGTAATCATCAGTCTTCCACAAATGGATTTCTTCAAGATTATTGTTGAGAACGGCTCACAGGAAGCAGTTGATCTACGCAACGAACTAGACGCAGGCGAAGCAGTAGAAGCAGTTCTACGCAAAATTGGCGATCTAGCTAACGTTGAAATGTACCAAGTCGAAGGTGACACAACTGGTCAAATGTCAGTTGCTGTTTATCCAGCTGGTGCATATACCGCATCATCACTTCAGACAGCAATTCGTGCCCTAGGCACAACTGTTGGTAATAACACTGTTGACGTTAGTGGTTCTGACGTTACAGATGGCGGTTTTAAACTCGCATAATAATTTTTATAAAGGAATAAGCAAATGGCAGGCGTAGCAAGACAACATCCAGCAGTAGCAAACCTAATTGGTGAAATGCGTTTCGCTGGTAAAGAAGTAACACTATTAGCAATCGACTGGGACGTTGACGCAGACGGTTCAGACGACGCAATGATTGCAATCATCAACTCAGTACAAAAGTACGGTAACATCCTAATGGCCGGTGCAGTATATGACACAGGTACAAAGATGGACGTTATGATGGAAGGTGATCTCAGCGGCAGTGACTATAAGTCAGCTGACGGTACAGTAACAGGTACAGTTGGTCAAGCACTAGTTGAGGACCTAATCAACCTAGGTACAGTCGACGGTGTTGACTTTACATCAGGTACAGTAGCAGTAACAGTTAAAACAACCCTAAAGTGGGCATAATATAACTAATTACTATACCTCACAAAAAGAAGGGCGGTGTTTTTACATCGCCCTTTTTTATTTTAATAACTATATATATGAGACACTGTGCTAGTATTTGGCAGGATCATCCAAACATTCATTCTGTTGATTTGGATTTATTAAGCCCTATGAGTTATCACTTAGACGATCGTTGGCGTACAAGAGATTTGCCTAGATTTAAAAACGACGGATTGTGGTATCCACTGTTATACTACAAAGTAACCCTAGACTGGTGGACAAAAAAGTTTGCTAGTTGGTTTGGTGCTAATCCAGGGTGGCCCTACATAAATCCTCCACGTGTGAACAGTGATGGGTTTATATGGGCATTAAAATTAGGTTGTAACAGATACAGGGTGTTAAAATATTTGGGATACACTAGCACAGATTGTATTTGTTTTGATAACAGCGACGACCTGGTAAAACTAGGTTTTTATCTACGTGACGAGGATCCACTACACAATGGAAAATTATAAAGAAATATGGCACATTGTGACACTTGTAGATATAACAGAAACTGGTGTATATACCGGTAACTCCACAGCAAGAAATCAACAGAGAAATTTCGACACGCTTAGACAGGTTGTGAGTTTATTAGCGCAGCCGTGGTCATTGTTTAATCCTAGATTGGCAAAATGGAGTAATCTATACCAAAAATTTAAACAGGTAGGAATTGAATTTGGCGACCAGCATAATTTTACCCAGGATATACTAGCAGATTTAAATATCTGGACCTGGCGTTTTGGTGTCGAGCACGAAGGCGTGTTTGATAAGCGTAAAAAATTTGATGGTATGTTACTTACTGATAGGCTAGACAATGTTCCTATCATAACCGGTCTCGAGGAAAATGCTAGCATAGACCCTCCTGTGTTTAGTACCAGTAAACAAAATAAAAATATACTACTAATATGTGAAAACCGTATATAGATAAATATATTTGATGCTGTAAAAAGGCACAAGTATAGGCACAAGTAAAGGCACAAGTAAAGGCACCAATCAAGCATCACCCAAAGGTAGGTGAAGAAGGATGTCAACAAAAGACATTGAAAAAGAGAGCCTAGAAGCACACGTTGAACTGTGTTCTGAAAGGTATAAACAATTGCACGATAAACTCGATGCAGTAAGCGATCGCCTTGATAAACAAGAGCATAAGCTTACCAATATTCACACTGCCATTGTAGATATGGATAAAAACCGCAATAGACAATTGATTGCTTGGGGCGGCGCCATTATTGCTGCTCTAGTGTCAGCACTGGGTTATCTATTAATTAAATTAATTTAAAAAAATTAAATACCGTTTATCGCTAAATACATTTAGATTTTAGTGAGGTGTTTTTTTCATGCGTTTTAAAGAATTTAATAAATCTGTTGCTAAAGAAGCTGAACTTAAAATTACCAAAGTTGCTGGAAATAAAGTTTCAGCCGGTGATGGTGTTGAAATTGACCTAGATCAAGTAGATGTAGGTGTTGATCCAGCAACTAAGAAAATTGCGATAAAACCTAAGTCTGCTCAAGGAACTAAACAACCCGGCGCACCGGTAGATCCACGCACACTAATTAAACCGGGTGCTACCATAGATCTACAATGAATTGAGATGTAACTATGAGATTTTTAGAATTTGCCCATGGTCCCAGCATAGTTATAACCAACGAAGAACAGGATTTATTAAAAATTATAAGTAACCATACAACGGTTAACAAGAAACAGTTAAGCGAACGTCAGAGAGTAATAGCAGATCAATTAGTAAACAAAAACCTTATAATTAGGAAAGTTTTAGATGACGAAATCAATTACAAAATTAGTGCTAACGCAAGGGCTAAAGAAACTACTTAAATCTACAAATCCAATAAAAATATTAAACAAAGACGGTAAAACGTTTGTTAATAATTTAATTATTACCGAACGCGCCGGCGTTTATTACATAACCAACGTTGATGTAACGTTTTTCTCTCAGAAAAGCGCGGTAGCCTATGCTATTTGTATTGAAAACAAAGACAATGATCTGGCAAAAGAGATAAAGGAAAAAGATTTCCGGTTTAACAAGCTGTTAGATGACATGTTTTATTTTAAGTGGTCATTAAAGCAACGCAGAGATAATTTTAAACGTGCTATTATGCTAAATCGTATCAGCGATATTAAACCAAAACTTAAATTAGCAGAATGTCAGCTAAACCAAAGTTTAAAAAGAGTTAAAATAGCATAAATATAAAAAAGTTCAAGGAACAAAAAAATGAATTTAGATGATATTTTTCCTGCCCCCAACAGTAAAAAATTAGCAGATATGGTTAACAAGGTGTTTGGTTATACCGTTGATTTAAACAATCTCAACAAGTCAAAGGCCAATAGACTAAGAGAATCATTTTCTGCAAAACTAGCTAACTTAGAAAAGAAGTTGGGCGCAAAAACAGCAAATAATCGGGTTTACCTAGAAAACAAATTATTTCTAGAAACAATTGATCGTTATATCAGCGAACAAGGCAACGAGGATCACGTAAGAGAACTGGTTATCTATGCTGAAAACAATCCAGATCTATATCGTCAAAGCATTGTTCCTGTACAACGTAACCTAACAAAGAAATACGATAAAGGGGTATATGATCATAACAAAGCGGTAAAACTTTGGAAATATGTAGCCGATGATGCTGCTATGCGTTATGCTAAAGAATACGGTTCCCCAGACATTAAGTGGAGCAACATGTTCAGCGTAGCAGATCGTATTGAAGCCGCAAAACACATGGCTGACAATTGGCAATCAGAACTCGATGCTGGCAATAAGATGGAGGCTGCTAAGAATCCCTATGCAATTGGTATGGCAGCAGCAATGAAGTCCACCGGCGACGAGCCACCACTAGCAAAAAGTACAATTAAGAAAGCACACAAGATTGCTAAACAGATTGAAAAGAACGAAGGTGTAACAGAAAGCATTCTTCGAGAAGAAGGTGAAATGCAGGCTGCCGAAATTACCATGGCAGCAAAAAGTATGGTAGACAAGATTCAAGGCATGCTCGAAGATCTTGGAGAAATGATCAACGAAGAACTTCCTCCACTCACAGACGCTGTAAGAGATCAACTTGGCTCAGACGTTAGTGCTAATTTTTCCAGCGCAATGAGTTCAGCAGTAACCAGTGCCCTTGAAAGCATGCGTTCTGCTAGAGAAGGTGCAGACTCGGCAACTAGAATTCTAACAGGAGAACAACCTGCTCCGTCCATGGGCGCAGAAGCACCCGCAGAAGAGCCAGCAATGGAACCAACAACTGGCATGGATACCGAAGCAGAAGCCGGTACTGAAGACTTTGGCGCCGCAGACGCAGCACAAGCTGGTCAAGAACCACTGGGCAGGGCCAAACGTGTTTAAGACATTAGTTGAATACATTACAGAAGTAGAAGCAGTATCAAATCCCGAAGGTACAATTCTTTCTGTGATTCAATTAATTAAAAAAACAGCAGAAGGATCTGGCGATGCTACTAAATTCAGTATGCCAAGATTCTTAAATCATTTAAAAAACGCTGGGCTAGACATAGATTATGCAGGTTTTAAAGGTTACTATGATGCTAGTCCTAGCATACAAAATTCTATAGGACAATTCACCGAAAAAGAAATCAGCTTTGGCAGTGACGAAGACAGCGAAAGTTCAGAGACAATGGGTAAGCCCGAAGGCAAAATGCCACCAGCAGAGAAAGTAGCACAAATGGCTAATCGCGCAGTAAAAGCTCGCGAGTCTGCCAGCGATTCATTTGCTCAAAAGCAACTTCTAAAGAAAAATCCTAAAGCAAAAGATGTTGTCAATAAGTACAAAGTGACAACCATTAAAGAGTCTAAAGACGAATACGAAGATGATGACGACAAGAAGGGCAAAAAGAAAGTAGGCAAGAAAGACGAGATCGATACCGAGCCAAGTATGGACGATCAGAAAATGACTTCTGAAAAGAAAACCAATGAGGGATATAGAGTTTCCGCAACTGATGCTGCGAGTGATGATGTATTTAAATCAAAGGTATTTAAAGATAAGGCAGCAGCTGAAGCTGAAGCAAAAAAGATGAAATCAGCTAGAGACAAGCGTGGCGGAAAGCAATTTCATAATGTAATGGTTGTATCAGAAAAAATTGAGCTTGATGAGATGTCTGACGCTCAGATGAAGAAGCGTGAAGAAATCGTCAAGTCAATGAAAAAGAAATCAGGCGACTTTAAGAAAAGATATGGTGATCGTGCAAAAGATGTGATGTATGCCACTGCTACTAAGATGGCTATGAAGGAAGGTTTTGAACTTGGTATTGAGAAATCCGAATTCATTGAAGAAGTTGAACTTGATGAAGCAAAAAATTATGAAATAAAAAATGGTAAGATTCATATATCAAAAGCAAACTTTCGCAAGGTTCACAAAGACTATAAAAATTCCACAAAGGGTAAAGAACGCATGATGGCACTTGATCCCAAATCTGGTGCAACCACATCTTATGAAGTTGTTTTTGAAGAAGTTGAACTTGATGAGGTGGGTGGTGCTGCGTTTGGTGGCACAATTGATAAAATTCAAAAGGTTGTTGATGACAAAACCGCAATGAAGATTGATGGTGTAATGGTTGATACATTTACCGCATCATTGATTATGAATATCTTTAAAAAGGTAAACAAACAAAATCAAGACAAAATGAGGAAAATGAAAGTCACTCAACTTGCTAATGCGGCATATAAATTATCAGGAATGAAAGAAGAAGTTGAACTTGATGAAGCATTTAAGGCTGGTGATACAGTAAAGGTAAAACTTAATCGTAAAGGCAAGGAATATATTGAAAAAGGTAAAGTTATAAAAATCGAAAAAGACAGCATCATTGTCAAACATGATTTTTCACGTACTCCAAGCAGAGTGTCAATGAAAAATATCGTCAAAGAAGAAGTTGAAGTTGAAGAAAAATTTGATTACTGGCAGTCTCCAGATAGTCTAGCAAAACTTGCTGGAGTTAAAAAGGTTAAGTAAATGAAATCATTCAAGCAATATTTAAATGAAGCAATTCAGAGACCTGTTTCAAAGTATGAGAACATGCCGGTCAATAAACTAATTGTGCAATTGGAAAAATGCCGCACGTCGTTGCTCAAACATACAAGCAATCCTCGTTATATGCCGACATTAAACAATTCACGAAGCCAAGAGCTCGTTGATCGATTTGAAGAGATTAAAGATGTCCTCCGCAACACGAAAGAAGGTGGAGCAGCTTTACGTCAGTGGACACAAAAGCACAATTATTCGCCCGACGTTGATGGCTACGATTTCTTCGCTTAAATATGAAATCTGGAAACAAATAAATAATAAAAACTAACTACTCCCAGTTAGTGCACGCAAAACCCGGAGTTAAAAAGGTTAAGTAAATGGCATATTTCCCCACAGGCGCACAAGCAAGAGAAAGAGCACAGGGCAACAATACACTGGCCCAACAAATTGCTATCATGGAAGTAGCAGTTTTAGATGCTGTGGCAAATGGTGCTTTTAGCGCAACTATTAGTAACACCAGCACAGTTACCATACAGGGTTCTACTATTACTGGTAGCCCAATGACCGACAATGACGCAGATGGTCAGAACTACTACAAAGCATGGCAAGGTACAATTACTGATGCTGTAAAAACTGAACAGATGGCAGAAGTTATTGCTCACTTTGAAGGCCGCGGTTATACAATTTCCCGTAAAAGTACTAGCGGCACATATTTTTATTGGTTTATCACTTTCTAATTGTTATAATACAATATGATTACAGAAAAATTTGATTATGTTGGCCTTTCTAGGAAAAGTCTGGATGGGCAGCGAATGTATACTACCCCTGACGGTCTTGCTGTTCCCTCGGTAACAACAATACTAGATAAAACCAAACCTGAACAAGCAAAAAAAGCTCTACGTGAATGGAAAAAGCGTGTAGGTGAAAACAAGGCTGCTGAGATCACAAAAGAAGCGGCAGGCAGAGGCACACGTATGCATGCTTGGCTTGAACAGTATGTAAAAGAAGATCGCGTTGACGACCCAGGTAGCAACCCCTACAGTCAGCAGAGTCATAAGATGGCTAACATAATTGTTGAGCAGGGCTTGGATAAAATGGATGAATGTTGGGGTACAGAAGTGTCGCTGTATTTTCCACAGGTATATGCTGGTACCACAGACTGTGTTGGCTTATACAATGGTATTCCTGCTATTATTGATTTTAAACAATCAAACAAAAGTAAAAAGCGCGAGTGGATTGAAGATTACTTTTTGCAACTGTGTGCTTATGGTGATGCTCACAACGAAGTTTATGGCACAGATATAGAAACCGGTGTTGTACTAATGTGTACGCAAGATTATCAATTTCAAACTTGGACAATTTCAGGTGACGAATATAGAGACTACAGCCGTAAATGGTGGGCTAGAGTTGGTGAATACTACGGTGCTTGAACTAATAAATAACATATATAGTTAGGAGAAATACTGTGGCCGTAGTTCAAATAAGTAGAATTACTCACCGAACTGGTGTATACGAAAACTTACCCCAACTTGCACGAGGCGAGTTTGGATTTGCTGTTGATTCTAGACGCTTGTTTATTGGAAACGGTGGCACCGATGCTCCGCAGACAGAAAACATAGAAATTCTCACAGAACGCAGCGATGTTATTACATTAGCTGACACCTATACCTATAAAGATAGTCAAATTGGTTTTTCTGCTCAAACTGGAGCCAGTGTTGGTAGTCCCGTTACTAGAAGTCTACAAGATAAGTTAGATGATTTTGCTAGCGTAAGAGACTTTGGCGCAGTTGGCGATGGCACAACAGATGATACAGCAGCTATTAACCGCGCATTATATGAGCTGTTTGCTAGAGAACAAGAAAAAAGAATTCGTAGAGCACTTTATTTCCCCGCTGGAGATTATAAAGTAACTGATGTAATCAAAATCCCAACCTATGCTAAATTGGTAGGCGAAGGACCCGACGGTACAATTATTCGTAGTACCGATACAACAGGACCAGTTGCTCGCACTGCGGACAGTTTACAGCAAGTTGGAGCAAGCGTTGGATCTAGTAGTGCTACACATCCAAGTTTTATAGTTATTGAAGGTATGACCTTTGATGCTGACAATGATATTGATGTGTTTAATGTAGATCAGGCCAGCAATATTCATTTTATTAACGTTAAGTTTGTAGGCAATAAAACCACAGCACCAAGTGGCGTTGGAAATAGCAAAGCCTGTGTAAAAATTACTAGTACAGCTACCTATCAAACAGGATTTTGTACATTTAGAAACTGCACACTACAGGGTCAGAACTTTTTAGTTCTCGCTGATGACGACGCACGAAATATTTTATTTGATGGTTGCTATTTTAATATCGCATACAAAGGTATGAAAATTGGAGAAAATGTAACTGGTAGTGCGCCAAGCATTATTGGTCCTAAGAGCATGAAAGTTACTGGTAGTACCTTTGACAATATCTATAATGCTGCTATTCACAGTTATAGTACTGTGCTAGGATTTGCCAGTGCTTATAATATCTTCAAAGATTGCGGTAACAGTGGTATAGGTATTGGTAATGCTAGCAGCGATGTTATAATATTAGAAGGTGTTAGATGTTATAGTTTTGGTGATAGCTTTGATCGTCCTGATGCAGACGTAACCGGAAGCACAAGAAAAATTGATCATGGTACAACAAATATTGTTACCGAAGACGACAGTTTACAGGTTGGAAGTTTCATTCGACGAGCACAAGCAAGTATCTCACTAAGTAATAATACCACCGCAAGCACTGGTGTAACATTCGCTAGCAATGGTGATTTCTATGCTGTAGAAATTGATTACTATATTAGTAGGAACAGTAAATATCGCCAAGGTCGATTAACTATTACTCATGACAGTACCGCACAGGTTCTCGACGATGAGTTTAATGAAAATAACGGTGATGTTGGCGTAACATTTAGTATATCTAACGGATCTGATATTACCACGTTAAGTTACACAACTGACAATCAAACCACAGGGACGATGTATTTCGCTACACGAATTATTCGCTAATGTGGAACTTAAATACGCAGGCTAGGCTTCAAGCTTGGTTTGAATTTAGAAAATCACTAACCAATATTGATTTTTTAGATGCCGTTCACAAGGTAAATCAACTCTGGCATTCCGCCCCGATTAGTAAAAATATCTATACAGCAGACAGTCCAAAAGCGTGGCCAGGACCGTGGCAATTAGTTGTGGATAACTTCTATGATAATATTGCTCGTGCGCTTGGCATGCTATATACTTTATATTATTCAAAACATAAATGTCCTATAGAAATTCACTGTTACAGAAGTAAGGAAGAGTCCTGGGAAGCGGCCTTAGTATGGATTGATAATGGAAAATATGTACTTAATTGGGATCTTGAAGTTCAAGTAAATACAAAATTACAACTAGGAAAAGCTACCTTAATTCAACGTCAAACTATAGAGGATCTACTAACAAATGAGTCAAATTCAAGTTACAAAAAGAAATGGCCGTAAAGAAGAACTAAATTTAGAAAAATTACATAAAGTTGTTTTTTATGCCTGTGACGGAATCACCGGTGTTAGCCCAAGTGAAGTAGAAATAAAAGGACATATACAGTTTTTTGATGGCATTTCAACCAGTGAAATACAAGAAACACTTATTAAAGCTGCGGCTGATTTAATCAGCGAAGAAACACCCGGTTATCAATATGTTGCTGGCAGACTCATTAACTATCATTTAAGAAAAATGGTTTATGGCCAATTTGAACCATGGTCATTGTATAAATTGGTAAAACGCAACGTTGAAATTGGTATGTATGATCCAGCATTGCTAGAAGACTATACTGAAACCGAATGGAATATACTTGGCGAACACATAAAGCATGACAGAGACGAAATATCTACCTATGCAGCCATGGAACAATGGCGAGGCAAGTATCTTGTTAAAAATCGTGTAACCAATGAAATATTTGAAACCCCACAAATAGCATACATGTGTATTGCTGCTACACTATTCAGCAAATATCCAGTAACTGGTGAAAAATCTAGACTTGCGTGGGTGAAAGATTATTATGACGCTATATCTACTTATTATATTAGTCTTCCTACTCCTGTTATGGCAGGAGTTCGAACACCCCAGAGGCAGTTTTCGAGTTGTGTACTCATCGAGACCGGCGATAGTCTTGATAGCATTAATGCTAGTGCTAGCAGCATCGTTAAGTATGTTAGCCAGAAAGCGGGTATTGGAATTGGAGCAGGCTCGATCCGAGCAATTGGTAGCCCCATTAGAAAAGGCGACGCTTATCACACCGGAGTAATTCCTTTTTACAAACTATTCCAAAGTGCTACACGTAGCTGTAGCCAGGGCGGTGTTCGCAATGGCGCTGCTACGCTCTACTATCCTATATGGCATTTAGAAGTTGAAGATCTACTAGTGCTCAAGAACAACAAGGGTACAGAAGATAATCGTGTACGTCATATGGACTATGGTGTACAGTTTAACAAGCTCATGTACGAACGTCTCATTACTGGCGGAGATATTACGCTGTTTAGTCCTAGTGATGTGCCTGGTTTATATGAAGCTTTTTTTGCTGACCAAGAAAAGTTTAAAGAACTTTACGAAAGAGCCGAACGTAATACCAAAATTCGTAAAAAGACAATTAAAGCCTCAGAGCTGTTTAGTATGTTCATGGAAGAGAGAAAAAATACCGGGCGCATTTATTTAATGAACGTCGATCATGCTAATGATCATAGCAGTTTTAAAACAGATGTAGCGCCAATTAGACAAAGCAATCTTTGCTGCGAAATAGATCTTCCGACCAAGCCGCTAAATGACTACAACGATGCAGATGGTGAGATTGCGCTATGTACCTTAAGTGCTATTAATTGGGGACTTATTCGTGAACCCAGTGATTTTGAAAAACCCTGTACACTGGCTGTTCGCGGACTAGATGCTTTGCTAAGTTATCAGAACTATCCAGTTGAAGCAGCCCGTACTAGCACAATGAAACGCAGACCACTGGGTATTGGCATTATTAATCTAGCATTTTTCCTCGCTCGCAATGATACTAACTACAGCAATCCTAACTTGAGACTAGTAGATGAATATGCTGAAGCATGGAGTTATTATCTTATTAAAGCCAGTGCCGATCTTGCTGTTGAGCAAGGAGCGTGTCCGGGTACCGCAGAAACAAAATACAGTGATGGCATACTACCCATTGATACCTATAAGAAAGACGTTGACGAATTAGTTAGTCACAAAGAACGTATGAATTGGAAAAGTTTGCGTAAACAGTTAAAAGAAACCGGCATTCGTAATAGCACATTAATGGCACTTATGCCCGCAGAAACCAGTGCCCAGATTAGTAATAGTACAAACGGCATTGAACCTCCGCGTAGTTTTGTTAGCGTAAAACAAAGCAAGGATGGTGTGCTTAAACAGGTTGTACCCGGATATCCTAGGCTTAAAAATAAGTATGAACTTCTTTGGGATCAACGCAGTCCCATGGGATATATTACAATTATGGCAATTTTGCAAAAATATATTGATCAAGGCATTAGTGTAAATACAAGCTATAACCCACAGCATTTTGACGACGAAAAAATTCCAATGAGTACAATGCTTAAAGATCTTATTGCTTGCTACAAGTATGGAATGAAACAGTTATATTATTTTAATACCTACGACGGCGCCGGGGACGATATAGTAGAAAAGCAGTTAGTCACTGTTGCTGCTCCGGCGCAAGAAGATGCGGATTCATGCGAAAGTTGTGTTATTTAGGAGATTATTATGGCAGTTCTAAGAATGGACAACAAGAGTCACATCAATCGGGCAGCATTTTTCGATGGCGACGTAGGCATACAAAGATATGATGATATCAAGTATCGTGCTTTTGATAAACTAACCGAAAAGCAGCTAGGATTTTTTTGGTTACCCACCGAAGTAGATATTCTCCGAGATGCTAAAGATTTCAAAGAACTAACAAATCACGAAAAACATATTTTTACAAGTAATTTAAAAAGACAAATACTGTTAGACAGCGTACAAGGACGATCTCCAAATCTTGCTTTTTTACCTTGCGTAAGCCTTCCGGAAATTGAAAATTGGATTGAGACGTGGGCATTTAACGAAACTATTCATAGTCGTAGCTATACTCACATTATACGTAATATATACAGTGATCCTAGCAAGATATTTGACGAAATTTTAGAGATTGATGAAATTGTAAATTGTGCAAATGATATTAGCAAATACTATGATGATTTAATTCGTGCGGTTTCTTGGTACAATCTTCTAGGTGAAGGCACACATCTTGTGGTTAGTGGCAAAGAAGTTGATATCAAAAAAGTAAATGGCAATTTTAGTAGCTTGGCACAAGAAGTAAATGTTAATCTTTATGACCTTAAGAAAAAACTTTACATGGCACTAATGAGTGTCAATGTACTCGAGGGTGTACGTTTTTATGTAAGCTTTGCTTGCAGTTGGGCATTTGCCGAGGTAAAGAAAATGGAAGGTAATGCTAAGATTATTAAATTTATTGCACGTGATGAAAATGTTCATCTTGCTAGCACACAACAATTAATAAAATTACTGCCCAAAGAAGATAAGGACTTTGCTAAGATTGCTAACGAAACTGAAAAAGAAAGCATAGATATGTTTGTTAATGCAGTGAATCAAGAAAGACGTTGGGCAGAATATTTGTTTAAAGATGGTAGTATGATTGGTTTAAACGCACAACTATTATCTGATTACATCGAATGGATAGCTAACAAACGCATGCAGGCTATAGGAATAAACAGTCCATTTAAGGTTCCTGCGGCTAATCCATTGCCTTGGACACAAAAATGGATCAGCGGCGCAGAAGTACAAGTAGCCCCTCAGGAAACAGAGATAAGTTCATATATTATAGGCGGGACAAAACAGGATGTTGAAGAAAATACTTTTAGTGGTCTTAGTCTTTAGTTTTGTTGCGGCTTGTTCTAATTTAGAACTTTTACCCGATCAACGAAATAAAAAGTGTGAAAATTGTCCCAATGACAATATTGCTAGGATTAAATTCTGATGTTAACTGTATATACAAAAAGTTTATGTCCTTATTGCGTTCGCGCCAAGCAATACCTAGATATACACAAGATTCCCTATGAGCTCATTAACATAGAAGAAGACAGCCAAGCCTGGGATTTCATATCCTCGGCTGGACACAGAACGGTTCCGCAGATTTATCACAATGGTAAATTGTTTGTGGAAGGCGGCTGCGACAGTTTGGTTAAACTCAGTGCTCAAGAAATACGTGAGCGCATGGGAGATCTAGACCTAGGAAACCTTAGTCTCTAAACTTTCTATACTAAGACGTTCGCTGTGCAGTTCATCACGTAGATCGTACAGCCTGTCAATGTAGCCTTGACTACGTAAAACTTTAAAAGCTAAATTTTCTGGTCCAAATTCTCCGGTTTCGGTTAGCCCCGCTTTTCTATATCTCTTTAAGGTATCCATAATGTTCAATACTAATTCGAGGCTTCTAGCACGTTCAGCAAGCTCAATTAGATCCTTGAGTTTTTCATATTTTGCCTTGGTGGCAGTCTGATTCAAATTAGCACGAGTTTTAACTGGTTCCTTGATCCATTCGTCGTTCTTAACACTGTATATTCCTAGGCTTACGTGTGGTTGTGCGCTGTCTTGCACATATAGTTCTACTGGAATTCCACGGATTTTTAAGTCATGGCTTTGGTTGTATAATGATTTTCTGGCGTTAAAGAGTTTTTGTTGTAGTTCGCTGTTTGGTAAAGCAGCAATATCAACAATTAAATGTAGATCTAAGTCACTGTGTTTGCTGTAACTATAAGCAGCATTAGATCCAGAAATAGTTAGATCTTCAACTTCACTGTCGGGTATTTCTAATTCTTCTTTGAAATCGTCGGCAATAACCATTAGTTGTTTACGAACTTCAGGTCGTAGTTTATTATCTTCAAACAACTTAGTGTTAAGTTCGTCGTGAAAATTAATAGCGTCGCCAAGGTCAAAGTCTAATTCATGTAACTGCATACATATATTTATTAAAAGTTAGTTTTTGCGAGTTAAATGTTTTTTATTCAAATAATTTTTTGGCATTATTTGATTTAATTCATCGAGGTGTCTTCTGCTATCGACCAGCGTTTTAAAACTTTTAATAATCGCACTACTGGTTGAAAATTTAAACCACCATGGAAAAACAGCATGTATAATACCTAGTATGCCGGCTAAAATCATCTTACAACTATTAATGAAACCAAATTTTCCGTGTTGCCAATAACCCTGAGGATTTTCAGTGTCGCGAGGATGATCTGTAAAAATGTTCTTCATATAAGTATTTAAAAGATAACAAAAGTTATAAAGCAGTAATATTATGAAATTTAAAATCACAGTTACTTTAAAAGCAGGAATACTAGATAATGCTGGCAAAGCAGTTACTCGAGCATTGAATACCATGGGCTATGATGAGGTCAACGATGTAAGAATCGGCAAAGAGTATTACCTAACTTGCAAAAAGAAAGACATAGCAAAAATAGCTAAAAGTGTTACAAATGAAGTTATGGAAAACTATATTATTGAAAAATTATAATAGCATATAATTTTTATCAATAAATACAGTATGAGACCAATAGTAAGAGTAGGCGATATTAACGCAGCCGGAGGTATGGCAATACTACCTGTATTGAGTGTAACTGCTAATGGTAGACCTTTGGCTAAGTGGTTAGGTCCTGTAACTCCACATCCACTATGTCCATTGGTTCCTATACACTGTGCAGCACTAGCAGCATTACCAGGAAGTAGAACAGTACTTGCTGGCGGAGTACCTGTAATTAGAATTGGTGATATTGATACCTGCGGCCACCCTCGAGTAACAGGTGCCATGACAGTAGTAGCGGGATAGCAAAATGGCTTGTAAAACTGCCTTAATTTCTGCATTTGGAATGAATGCTGTTGGTGGCTTGCTTGGTGGAGTAGGCCTTGGAAATCTCGGAGCAATTGCGGCAGCACCAATGGGTGCTGTAGGTGCTGTTGCTGGACAGATTGGCGCAGTTTCTGGATTATCAGGTATCGTTAACTCTCTTGCACCAAACGTAGCAGGAATAGTTAGTCTTGGCGGAAATCCATTGGCAGTGGCGTCTGCTGCTGTTAGCGGGGCTGTGTCCGGACTTGGATCCTCTTTTGCAGCTGGGGCAGGCGCACTAACTAATGCTCTCGGTAGTGGTTTCAGCAGCATAGGCGGTACTGGTATACTAAACGGGATTAATCTTCACACGTCAGATCTATTTGGTAGTAGTCCTATTCAGATGGTACAAGGAATGATGAGTGCGGAAAGCTTTGCTGGCATTAGCAGCGATTTTGCTAATACATTAGCCGACATGAGCACAATGCAGTTTGGATCTGCTCTATCAGCACTCAACTCTACCTTACCTTTTGATCAGGTATTGTCAGGTTTTAGCGGAAATTTAAATGAGTTTGCGTCTGGTATAGGTAATTTTGGCAATTTCCTCGGCGACGCCGTGGGAAATATAGGATCAATGGTTACTAACGGATTAACAAGTTTTCTCCCAAGTATAGAATCAATACCGGGATTTGCTGGAGATATGATTAATTTGGGAGGGGCATTCAATATAAACGACATCGCTAATTTTGGAAATCCCGGCCAACTTATCAACAATTTGCTTGCCAGCGGCGCTGGCGAAGTTACTGGTGTACTACAAGCATTATCGGAGGTTGGTATAAATCCCAGTCAATTTGGCAATCTAGCAAGCGGACAATTTAATGATATACTAAATGACGCACTAGGAATGGTAACTAATCCAGACATGTTAAGTATAGCTCAGGATGTACTGGGCAGTAAAATTCCTGGTTTAGAAAGTTTGGCAGATTTTACAAACTTAGCTAAAGTTTTGCCTACCAGTTTCGAAGATATACCATTTGATGAATTCGAACAGTTTGCTGAGGACGGATTATCCAATATTGATCTTGGTAGCATAGCAACGCCAAAACAATTTGGTAATCTAGTGAATAATCTAGCTGTGTCTACGTTACCAATCATAGAAAATGTTAAAACTGTACTAGATACGGAAGCTACTACAAACATAGCCACGAAATTCCTAGGCGGTACCGGAACAAATAATTCAATCACAGTATCGGATATGATGGGAAGCGTAGCAGGTGTTAACTTTAAAGAACCAATGAGTAGTTATTTGTCCGCAATGCAATCTATGGAAGATGAAGGCGCATTTACCCAGTTAAACACACTATATAGTCAACTCAACACCGGAATGACCGGAGCATATAATACAGGATCAACCTACGGTGTTGATACCATTGTAGATCCGTATGATAGCACTGCTTATGATGACATGGATGCTTTCGTAATAGCAAAAACAGGCCAAATTGATTCTGAAGTTACATCAATTGCTGGAAATTCCACTTGGAGCGGAGCGTTTAACCAAGCAAGAGCATCTATCAGTGAAGTTCAAAAGAAAATAGTAGATGAAAAAAGTTTTCTTGCTATTACTGATCTTCATTTAGATTATAGGACTAATGATCCTACCAGTGCGTATGGATTTGCTCTAGGCATGAAGGATAGGGTATTGGACAGTGACAAAATGGCCATGGTGCAAGGTCTTGCTGATGCCAGAATTACAAACGATGACAAATTTGGATCCTATATGCGAGCTTTTGCCAACGAATCATACAATCAAAATTTAACTCAACCATTAAGCATACGTTGGCGCGGAAATAGTTACGAAGATAATGAAATGATGTAGGCAATGGCGAAGCATAAAACTGTTGACAAAAAACCAAAAATATAGTTAAATAGTATTGTAACGTTGAAGCACGTTAACGACGGAGTAGACAGCGGGGCAGTACCGCTCACCTCCACCATAAACACACCGGGCACCAAAAGGTTCCCTTCCTGGGCTGGGTATAAAGAAGCCCGGTGTGTTTTTGGGGGGTGTGATAGGATCGATACACGTAATAGGCGCAGTGGAGTTACCGGTAGGCGATGACCGTAAATCAAGCAAACTTTATAAACGCCAACGATAATAACGTTGACTATGCACTAGCCGCTTGAGGCTAGACGGGGTTTCGCTAGCTGAACCTGGCAACAGAATCAGCTAGCATCTACTTTGGAGCAGGTATTGAATTTAAGGTTGATATGTTTAAGTATTTTTGTTACAATGTTAGGAGGATGTGCAGCAGGATTACTTCCCGTTCCCTTGCAAATAATAGGAGCGGCCAAAACAACATATGACGTTGGCGCAACAATAGCAGATGAACAAACTACCAGCGATCATATTATATCTGAAATAGTTGAAAAAGAATGTAAAACAAGAAATATTTTAGATGGTGACAAGTATTGTAAAATTAATCCTGATAAGGCAATGAAAGAATACATCGAAGAGTTAAAACAAAAACAACCATTAGAAGAAGAAAAGGATAGAATCAATGGGTAAAAAGAAGGGCGGAAAGAGCAGCGGTTATCAATCAAAAGGTGAACGTCCAAACGTATCAAAGTGGTGTACCAAGGCGATGCGGCGAGATTATCTTGCTAATAATTTGTTAAGGGCCCTTAATCAACTCACAGCTCATAAAAATAACAAACGTGTAATGGTTACTATTCCAAATCCAAATACCAATGAAACAAACAAGCGTTTTATTCGGGTGCCTGCTTACCAGGTCTGGGGTCCCAACAAAGTATTCAAGCTTACAGCACAAAATACAGCTGGTGAAGAATAATCATGGCAAAGAAAAATAAAAATGATAAAGTATGGATGATCCCTGAAGACGAATCACGTACCAGTGCTAGCTTTCATTTTGTTCATCCTAAAACCTTAAGTGAAATACGTGAAGGTAAAAAGTTGCGTATGCGTAAGTATCATCCTGGTAGACGCAAGCACGTCTGGTTTGTTGAAAGTCGCATGCCACCACACAGCAAGTAATTAGCTAAATAGAGAGTCAAACTAGGAGGACTCAACATGGCTAAAGGTGGTAAAGCAATTGGCTCTAACAAAGGAGTTAAACTAACACACAATAGATCTGGAACTAAGAAAAGAACCAGCATAGGTAAAAGTCCTCTATCTAAGCCTAACAACAAACATAAAATTAAAAACTATAAAGTATATCGCGGTCAAGGCAAATAAATACTTCAGAAGAGGAGTATTTAAATGTATGAGTATCGCGCAAGTATTCTACGAGTTGTGGATGGAGACACTGTAGACGTAGATATCGATTTAGGCTTTGGTGTTTGGTTACGCAATGAGCGTGTACGCATTATGGGTATTGATACACCAGAATCTCGCACTAGTGATAAAGTAGAAAAGAAGTTTGGTCTGGCAGCTAAGGCTAGACTTAAATCTCTATTGGGTAAACAAGCTGTACTTAAAACACAAGTAAACAAAGATGGTGAGGATATGAAAGGCAAATTTGGTCGTATCCTTGGAGACTTTGAAGCGTATGATGCAAAGCGTGATAGACACACAATGGTTACTGAAATCTTAATTGACGAAGGACATGCGGTAGCTTACTTTGGCGGATCAAAAGAAGAAGTTCAAGCCCAACACATGCGTAACAGAGAACGTTTAATTGCTGAGGGCGTTGTTAAGTGAGATTTAGCGATTACAATCTAGTAGAAAGAACCACTAAAACTTACTTAAAAGTCGTAGGCGAAACTAATAATACAGCCACTGAAAGCACTAAAAAGCATCAAAACTACTACGCACAAAATCAGAAGCAAAATCCGCATACTCCTAGAGTTATGACCAGTTTAGGACTAGCTGAGGAAGACGTGAGAGTTTTTATCCAAGAATGCCTCTTTCCCGAAATACAATAAATATTAAATTATGAGAGCACGTGAATTTATCATCGAGGGTAGCGGCTTAAGAGCAGCAAAAACTGGCGAGGTCTATGTTGACGACCAAGGCACAGAATTCAAGTTCCAAAGCTGGAATTGGCAACATCCTGCGGATGCAAATGCCTACGCTGACATGGCTGAATTAGAACAGGGTGTACTAGATGCCACAGGTGGCGATAAATCTAAGATAGCTTGGATTAATCAGCCAACTGGATACAAGAGCTTCGGATATGCTGTTTTTAAATCCGATGATGGCGAAGAAAGATGGATTGGTAAATTCTACAGAGGCAAAAATCCAAATAACACTATCCTAGACAAAGAAGTAAAAGCTATCCTAGGTCTTAGTGCCGGAGGAAAGAGTGCTGCTGTCAAATCAGAAGCTGCTCTACAGCCAGGACAGTTAGGTTTAGCTGATAACCGTGCTAGAAATTTAAGCGGTATATTGAAAACAGTATCCGGTCACGCACAAGGCGAAATGCTAGCATCTGCATTAAAGTCAGCTTCATCTGGCGAGCCAGTTATGTTCCCAGGAGCAGCAAGTATTTCCGGTGCTCTACAAGACGACTTCTGCGAAGTATTAGCACCTGTAGCTATGATGGCTTCACATCCTAGAGTACAAGGACAACTAGCTCAGGCCGTTGCTGATGTATTCAAAGGCGGCGACATCGAAGGTGCATCTGTATCGTTTCCAGTAGAACAGAATAATCCACTGGTCGATAGTTATATCATAAAAGATGGTATTTCTTTGGGCGTTAGCCATAAAGGCAAACAGGGCGCTAAAGCTACAATCACAAATATTTGGAAAGCCAAAGAAGAAGCAGCCCAAAGCACCACTGGTCAGGCCTATATCAAGAAGTTCCCTGAAGCTGTTTACATCCTGGATATCTGTAAAGAAGAATCCGGACTGTTACAGCCAATAACATTAGGTTTAAGATATAAACTGATCAATCAACAAGAAGCAGATGTTCTAACAGAAGCAGTTAAAAATGCTAGAGACCCTAAGTATCAACTAACAGGAAATCCAGCTAATCCAAATGCTGTTATTAAACAAGTAACCCCCGAGGACGCTAAAAAAGTACCTCCAACGTTGAAGCGTTTGTTCAGCATGGGCGGTTATAAAAGCGGTAGCTATGTTAGTTTCTTATGTTTAGCCCGTGTTGCACATCTAGTGGCTAATCACATTAATACTGATCCAAAAATCGACTTTGGAGAAGCTATTCGTAGTTTCCTAAACAGCTCTGCTATGGTACAGGCCAAGAGTATAGTCATCGTCAAAGGACAGGATGCTGTGCTAAAAGCTATCAGTGTAGTTTACCCACCAAATTTCCAGGATAAAGCCAAAATCGAATCTAACGGCTACAGCGGAACACAGGTTAAGGGCAAGTTCAGTTTTAGCTTACCCACAACCTAAAAAATCAAATCTATCATTAAGTTTGTATATAAATAAAATTAAGATGGATATCTTAGTTTTATTATTATTTCTTCAGATTAAACACTGGTATGCTGACTTCAAAATACAGACTTACATGCAGACTGTAAAAAAGGGAGTTTGGTTAGATCCTATTGGTATCAGCCACAGTTTTGACCATGCTTGGTGCACCTTGGTAGCTTTGTATGCTGGGATGCTAAAAATGACAGAGAATCAATGGTTACTACAATAATGATTGCCGAAGGACATTGTGTGCCTTATTTTGGCGGCAGCAAAGATGATGTACAAGAACAGCATAAGAAGAATAGAGAGCGCCTAGTTGCCGAAGGCATTGTAAAACTATAAACGGTTGACAGATAACGTTTAACTAGTACAATTAAATAAGTAGAAAACTCGTAGGAGTGTGTTATGCTTAATAATGGCAATTTTGTATTTCACATCATAATTGGTGTGATTATTGGAATAGTTTTTTTACATTATGCACGAGATCCTATAATTAAGATTGAAGAAAAGATTGTAGAAAAATTTATAACGGTTGAACAAGAAAAAATAGTCAAGGTTCCAGTTAAAGAAAAAGTAATTCAAACTAAAATCGTATATATTCCCGAAAAGAAAAATACCCTAAAAAAGGTAGACAAAGATAGTTTATATTGTCTAGCCCTTAATATCTATCGTGAAGCCAATAATCAAAGCATAGCAGGAATGATAGCTGTAGGCAGAGTGGTTATCAACAGAGTAAATGATCGTAGATTTCCAGATTCTGTGTGCGGCGTTATCTATGAAGGTCCACATGTGGAAAGTTGGAAAACACGTGGTAAGGATGTGCCCGACGGCGAACGCGAATATATTCCATTAAAGAATCGATGTCAATTCAGTTGGTACTGCGATGGCAGAAAAGATGAACCAGTAAAACCTAACCAAAATACCAAATGGCAAGTTGCTGAAGACATTGCTTATCAAATACTTGCATATGATAGATGGAAAGGCATGTTAGAAGGTGCTACTCATTATCACGCGGATTATGTTAAACCAAGCTGGGGATCGACTAAAACTCTGATAACCAAAATCGATAATCATATTTTCTATAGGTGGGAATAATTGTTTAATACGGACGGATTGGATAAAGCACGAATCGATTTCCAACACAATCGATTTTGCGTAATTGATAATATTATCCAAGAGCCATGGATCGGACATCTTTACCAATGCTTGCCTACCATGAACATGGGCTATTGGATGTGTGTGGGCAATAAACATCAAAAAATAAGCCAAGAACGAGCGCAAACTATTGATATTAATAGCTATAAAAGTTACCATAAAACAGGAGCGCAACAAGAGTTTGGCTACTGGCATAGAGCTAAGTGGATCCTCAAAGAAGAAGATATTATAGAAAATGAGTATCCTAGAGTTATTGAATTTACCAGGGTTGTAACAGAAGATTACAGTTTGGGTCGACCAGAAACCACATTCTTAGATATAGCAGAATATATCAGTGGTTTTCCTAATATGTATACCAGAGAACCCAGTTACAGTGCTTATGATCACGAATCATGGTTAAATCCACATCATGATCCAAGACGCTGGCTAGCCTATATATTTTATTTTAATCCAGACTGGCGAGCGCACTGGGGAGGACAACTGTGTATTATGAACTCAGACGAAACCAGCATAAAGCACAGTATTGAACCATTTGGTAACCGTTTGGTATTCATGGATGTCAGCGAACTTGCTGGACATAGAATTAATAAACATTTTATTAGTCCTGTTAGTTATATAGCACCTACGCCTAGATATAGTTTAGCAGGGTGGTTTTACCCCCGCGATCCTAACGGCGAACTTCCTGTAATGCGCGATTAATAAATACTATATGCGTATTTTTGAGTTAGAACAACCAAAGAAAACACGAATAATCATGATTGGCGGACCCGGATCCGGCAAATCAACCTATTCCGAAATACTTTCCGCAAAATTAGATATACCTCATATCTATACCGGTGATATGATGCGAGATATTGCCAAACAGGATACACCAATTGGTAAGAAGGTTGCTGGTTTGCTATCAAAAGGAGAATTTGCTCCTATTAACGTGGTTATGAAAGCTGTACAAAGCAGGGTACAAGAACCTGATGCTAGACAAGGTTATATTTTAGATGGATTTCCTAGGAATCTAGAACAAGCTGAAAAAATGAATCAGCTTGGAATTGGCTATGATTATGTTGTAAATCTAGACGTGTCAGAAAAAGAAGTACTAAAACGATTATTATCACGCGGTAGAGAAGATGACGTCCCTTCCGTAATTAAAAATAGAATAAAAATTTATCATAAAGAAACCGCGCCTTTGTTAGACTATTTTAAAGATAAGATTGTTAACATTAAAGCAGAAGGTGGTACACCAGAAGAAATAGCCAACAGAATAGCCGGAGAAATCAGTTAAATGTTACTCCATGAATTACTAGAAGGTAGGCTTGCTGCCAACACGGATTTTCTCAGCGTGGTAGAAGAAATGCTCAATGACGCGGTAAAAGAATACGCCGATTTCCTCGAATCAAATAATAACAAGGATGACTTAGAAGAATTAGCAGATATACTCCAAAGCTACAGTGATAGCGATGATTTAGAATTAAACTGGCATGTAGGAAAAACCGGCATGAAAGCAGTAGACTGGTATATTCAAAGTGCTATAGTGCACGGTGATGGTAGCATAGACATTATTTTAGATCCAGATAGTACAATTGGATATTGGGGACCAAAAAGTTTTAAGGACAGTGTGTTAAAAACCTTGGCACATGAAACAATACATCTTGCTCAACGTGACAGAATGGGCGTTAAAAAATATAAAAGTTTACCCAGTGGATATCAGCTGGGTTTGAGGAAGAAAGAAAAAACCGGTAAAGAGCGTGATCTAGTACGCACATATTTCCGTGATCCACAAGAATTAATGGCACACGGTCATGATCTGGCTGTTGAAATAATAAAAAGCAGTGATCCAAAGGAAGCACTGCGTAATCCAGAAAAATTTAGGGAGGAACTACCTACCTATGATAAACATAGACAGATTTTTCCTCCCAATGCAAAACCACTCCAGCGTTTATTATCTTACGCCGCAGGTTATATTAACGACTAAGCCCTTTAGAATAAGCATCATTTTCTAAACGACGTTGTTCATCGCGGGCTCGTTGTGAAAGACCACGCTGGCAAGCAGCCAATGCGCCTTCGTTACTGCGATATTGTCCACAAGGATCGGCAGGTCCTGTGTATACCATGCCTGCTCCGGGTGTTGGTTGCATATAGCTTGGTTGACCATACCCTTGAATGGGTTGATGCAACGCACGGTCTCTAGCAATTGTTTTATCATTGGCTTCTTTGTCCATATTTGAACCAAGGACATTGCCTAGTAGTGCTCCGCCAACAGCACCTGCCGCTGTGGCAGCAAGGTTACCAGATCCCTTGCCAATTTTACTTCCGAGAAAACCGCCGCCGGCGCCACCTAAGATTGTACCACCAATTTGATTAATATTTTGTGAACCTGGTTGTGTACTACAAGCGCCGAGGCTAGTAGCAACAACAAGAGCAATCACAGAACTACGATAGTTAAACATTAAATTTCTCCATAAGAAACTATTCTCTTATAATTATAGTGAAAATATTTAAAAATGTCAACGGAAAAAGAAGTACCATATGATCGCTCCAATCGCAAAGATATCAGCGCAGATTGACCATACAATGTACGCACGAAATGCCCATGGGCCTATGTACCTTAGTACTAGCCGGATCTTCCGCATTTTCGCTCGCCAGTAATTGGCTTGGCACTACGTCCATTTTGATCTCCAAAATATTTCAGTATTTATGTAGATGATAGTGATAATTCTTTAAAGGGTGTCTAGGGGGCCCAGGAGTCGAACCTGGCTTCGGGTCTGCATACCCTACGCTGCCTATGCAGTGGTCAGCGATTCAGGCCCAATCGCCGCCCTCAAACTGTGTATACATATTAGCACATATAAGGGTTTTGTCAGCCTTTTTTGGCTACTTTTTTGGCTTGCTAAGTCATTGATATTACAGGGTTTTTTAGCCCAGTTTTTTTACCAAAAAAGGC
>Ga0208161_1000405_pt1 | contig 24769 bp, 21 predicted proteins | sample CB_VirMetaG_3_FD_184538 | JGI IMG/M metagenome (GOLD analysis project Ga0208161, IMG submission 184538) | Freshwater to marine saline gradient viral communities from Chesapeake Bay - CB_1508_1S Viral MetaG (SPAdes) (version 4) | ecosystem: Environmental > Aquatic > Marine > Coastal | place: USA...
GTTGTTCGTTCCTTCAACCTGAAGCGATGGCACAATAGTTGTGCCCACTGTACGCGCAGTAGACGTGCCAACTAACAGGCGACCTGAACTATCTACACGAAATGCCTCGCTGGCATTTCTAAAGATCATGTTATTAGACGCATCAATGAAGATGTCGCCTAACTGAGTTGTTGAATTATAAAACTCAAGCGTGCCACCACTGCCAGACGCACCTGCCAATCGCAGTTCTGCGAAACCCGACGATGCTGCAACGTGAAACTCAGTTCCGGGCGCAGTAGTGCCAATCCCTACGTTGCCTCCGTCAGGGTTAAGGGCAAGCGCCTTGTAAGCTGTCCCAGCGTGAATTGATTGGATTCGACCAACGAGATTGGTTGTATCAAAGCCCCACCGGAGCTGATAGTTTTGGTTTGTTGCTCCAGTGATTCGCGCTTGTGTTCCATCAATACTATCGGCTGCAACGTGAAACTTAGCGTCAACGCTATTAGTCCCTATCCCTACGTTGCCTCCTTCAAATGTATAATTAACATTGGATGACGCATCTTGCGTCATACTCATGCCGTTGGTTAAACCGTTAATCTGACAGCGAAAGATCAAATTATTCGCTAAGGAGCCAGAGGAGGCTATTCTTACTGCTGGATTCGTAGCTGATGCAGTTGCGGCTACATAAAGTTGTGCGTCAGGGCTACTGGTCCCCAAGCCTACGTTGCCGCCGTTTGGGTTAAGAAGCAAATTGTAGGTTTGGCTTAGATCAGTTCTGTCGGTTGCTTGAATCCAAGGCTTAGAAGAATTTGGCCCCATATCAATGCAGCCGGTTGTAGCTGAACTGCCGATTCGCAGGCTGCCATGTGTTTGAGTCGTGCCAGTTGTTGCGGGCAGCCCATTTGCGGCTGAGGAAATATCAACAGGAACGTCAGGGCTACTGGTCCCCAAGCCTACTTTGCCGTCAGATGTGATGCGGAGGCGCTCTACTCCATTAGTCGAGATGGCTACTTGGTTCGCGCCAGGACGATAAATGCCGGTATCTGGGTCGCCGTCAAATGCAATGCCAGGAGCAGCAGCCGTACCACTGCCCGCATTCTCCAGTAGGTCCGCAATGCTGACCTTCTTGGTGACATCCGCGCTAACGTCCACAATCGGCAATACGTCCGTACTTACCGGATCGGTATAAGCCCCCAGATCGGTGATTTTTACGTTTGCCATGAGAACGCCGTCAGTATTTGTATTCTACTAAAATGCTCAAGTCTTGATACAAGCCAACAGGGCGATGTTTCTGGGACGTGACTCCGTGCCACCGTCGTTGGAAATGGTGTGGTTATGCGAAACGTCAAGATCAACCCGCCTGCCGTTGGCAAAATCACCTTCCTCTGGTGAGTTGACATTGCCGCCATCGCTAAAGACACCCGTCGGGTTTGTTACGTGTGAACCAGGGGTAAAAGTACCCGTCAGGGATTTGGTGCTTGTAGTGCCGCCATGGTTGTGCTGCTTGTTCTGATCGGTCTGTGTGCTGCCTAACGTGCGGCCAGAATCAACACCTTTTCCATCATCGAATCCACGAATAAACTCACCGCGCAGATCGGGCAAATTAAACGTCGTTGAGCCATTACCAGCGCCGTAAGTCGTGCCAATTGCAGCAAACAGCGTTGCATACGTGGTACGACTAACCGCTGCGCCGTTTGCCTTCAGGTATCCCGTTGGTGCAGTAGACCTAGCGGAATAAATGATCGTTCCAGCCGGAGTTAGATCGCTTGCTCCAGGAATCGCTGCAATTTGATCATCCACATATTTTTTAGTGGATGCCATATTGTCTGTAGTTGGCGCACCCACTAACGTCAAATTGCCGGTAAGCGCACCGCCAGACAGCGCCAAATACGTTGATGCAGCAGCAGTAATCTGCAAATATCGCGCATCAGCAGCAGTTTGTGTGATGCCATCAGGATCAACACGCACCCAGCCGCTGCCGTCATACATTTTCAGCTCATCAGGCGTCTGACTCGTGTCCTGCCAAAGCTGACCCAATACTGGACTTGATGGTGCGGTTGCAGCCGGATTGGTAATAACTGAAGACGAAGGTCTAAAGCTGACGATGGTAAACGTCGCACCGTTCCACACCTTTAAAATCGGTGGGTTTGTCGTCGTATCGACCCAAGGCTGACCGTTATAGGGTGATGAAGGCTGAGTTGAGCCAACTGTTAGCCCTAGTTGCGTTAGGACAATACCCAGATTTTGAGCCGTAATCTTGCGCGTTTCACTCGCGCTAATACTGCTAAACGGAATGATGTCTGCGCTCGCAACCGTTGTAGCTGCTGGGAGCTGAGAAATACGTGCGTCTGCCATCAGTACCCAGTAACGATGAGATCAACAGTGCCGGCAACTGCGCTGCCAGATGAGTCGAGACACTTCACTGTAACAGCACTGGTCGTTTTACTCACTATAACTGCCGTGACAGCAGTTGAGCCACCTGTTTGTAGTGCAGTGATGGCAACGCTTTCTACGCTGCGGAATGTTTTCGTCAGATTTACCGCCGTTCCAGCACTGGAAATTGCGGCATCATTGATCTTTTCAACCACATCAGCGTAATCAAGCTGTGCCGTTAATGCTGTAATCTCCCCAGCAGTTGAACCGCCATCGGGACTCTTGAACAGCGTCCTGACGCGATACAAGTCTGCAAGTAATTTTTCGTACGGCGCGTAGGGGTGTAAAATACCGCCTTCCGAAAGCTCCGATTCGGTGTAGAACCGCTGTTCAGCCAAAAGCTTGTCATCATTTTCTTGCAAAATGCTAAAATCATCTTCTTGCGTTACTTCGATCGCTTCACCGGTCAATGCAGCAATTTGATGCTGATAGGTTGCATCAGCCGTTGTTGTTAGCAGCAGTGCGCTTTCAAGATTGTTGTTGTCAAATGTCCACGTAAACGTGCTGTCTTGTGTTGCATCGGTTTGAACCAAGTCGCCAGAAACAACAGAGCAGTTGTCGTAGTCACCTGGCCAGTTTCCTGCACCCTGCGTTTTTGCGTTAATCGTTTGCACTGCATTGCTAATTGGCGGTGCCGTGATATTGACAAGAATGTATGCAGGGTCATCTGAACGCCATTGCGTTGCGTCAACGGTTTTAACCATGACGACCCATTGGTCAGAGTCAAATAAAGCAGTTTCAAACCACTGCTGCTGAGCGGGTAATCCGCCAGATGCCAATTCAATGCCTGCTTCCCACGTTTCAGATGGGCTGCTATTGACAAGATCGCCCTGCTTGTAACGCACTTCATAACCGACAATATCGGCAATTGTGTTTTGATCCCAGCTTCCGTATTCTGTAAGTGGTACTTGCCAACTAAACCGCTTGCCGCTGCCGTTGTAATTCTCAACAACACTGAAATTTGTTGGCGTTGGCGGCACGATCTCTTCACGATCCACCGTGTCGTACAGATAATCCGCTGGATTTTCGCCAAAAATTGAACTTGTAAATGCAACACGGAGCTGCCAATCACCTGGAGCGTGGAAAGCAATCGTGTAATATCCCGTCAACGGAATATCGGCCAAGAAGTACCAGCCATCAGCATCAGGTTCTTTGACGCCTGGAATGACTGTTGGCACATCAATTGGTTTGGCCCAGCACCGATAGCCTGAAACTCGCTCTGGAATTGGGCACGTACCAGAATCAACAATCAGCAGTTGAGTGCCGTCTGGTTGGTTTTGGTGGCGAATGACGGCGTTGTACTCAGCATCTGAGAGATCTGGAATTGCTTCAAACGCATCAACATCATATACAAGCCAGTCAGATTGGCTGCCCAAACGATTGGTTGATGCGACACGGACTTGATAGCTATTACCAAAAACATGCAACGAAAGTGGAATTTCAATTTTGGTTGTTGCAGTTTGCGCCATTTCGGACCATTCGGTATCGCCAGATTTGCGCCATTGGTATCTATAACCACGAATCAAAAGATCGGTCGCATCATTCCTTTGTGGTGCTCTCCATGTTGCACGGATTGATGTTTGACCATTGGAATAACGCAGTGCCGCCGAAAGGTTTGTCGGTGCTGTTGCGCTTGAAATCGTAAAGCGATCTTTTGGTACGGCAATCGGAAGATCGTTATCAACATAAGCAAATTTGCTGTCGTTGTACTGAACAGCTTCAACTTGATAAATTAGCGGCTCGATTTCTGCTACGGAAATAATTTTATACAGTGCTGCATTAAGTTCAGACCATTCCAGCACCCACAAGGCGCCGACTTGAGAATCAATAACGCCATCAAGCTCAATCTTGGTTTCTGTTTCTTCTGATGTGCGAACAATGCCAACAATAAAATCAGTGCTCTGTTGTGTTACGAAAAAGTCGCCAGATTGAGTAACGATATTTCGCTCACCAACTTCTTCTCCAACATCGGTAAAGCTAACCAGATTGAGAACCTGCAGCTTGGGTCTTGTAGTAATACTTCCGTCAGGATTCGTTGCTGTTTCCCCGTCGGGAACGACCAGCGTCAATGTGTAATCAATGCTTTCGCTTAGATTTAACTTTGCATCAAGCGTAATCGTGTTTCCATCAATTGCCCTGATTCGCCCGCCAAGGCGTTGACCCTGCTTCAGTGGATCGGCAATCTGAATTACTTCACCGACACCAGCAGCAAGACCTTCGGCACCAATGCGGAAGCTGACACGCTCAGTCTCGTACCGATTGCTAAATAGCGTATGCTTTGCTGCGCGTAATGCTTGGCCGCGTGATGTTACTCCAAGCAACCGAAGATCAATTGGGTTATACCCAAAACGCTCCAGCAGTTGATCATCTTGCTGGTATTCAGTAACACTAGAATAAACCTGATTCGGATCGTCCCAGTTCGCCAGAACAACAGTCTTACGCGCTGTTCGCGCAGTGCCGCTGTAATTAAAACAGGGCGAAGATACTTCACCGTTTTCGCCAACATCTTGGATGACGTTAGCTTCGCTGAATTGCTGGACAGGAAGTTGAGCGCGATCTTGCGTTAAATACAGTTGCCCTTCGCTGTAATAAATCAGGCCACGGAAACATGACGCTAGCGCATTGAGAACTTCATAAACGCCGCCAGGATTCTGCAGGTAAACATTGCATGTAAAACGTGGCTCATAACCACCTGCACCATTAGGGACCAACTCGTCGCAATACTGGCTAACGGTGTAGAGATACCAAGGGTCGATTGCGATTGAATTGACATACCGCCTGACACCAAAACGCTCGTTTAAAACGATGTCACGGAAGATCCATGCTGGGTTATCGGTCCATGCCATCTGGAACGTACCATCCCAGATTCCGGTGTAAGTGCGAGTTTCGGGATTGTAGTTAGTCGGAACCTGAACACGCTTACCCCGAAGCTTGACGGATACATCTGGAATTGAATTGAATTGCCGTGCGTCAATTTTTAACGCAAGTAATGCGGTGTTAGGGTAGGCAAACTTTTCATCAATAATTTCTACAAAACTTTGCCAGAAGATTGAATTTTGGATGTAGACAGAAGTGTTGTCTGCCGTTACGCGAGAAACCCGCACGTTCCACGGGCCGCTACCAGGCAGCGCAAACTCATAGGCCCGCTGAAATTCGCTATCTGATTTGCCGCTAACTTCAACATACCCATCATCAAAAACACTCGTATAAGGCCCGCCATTTGAGTTGACTTCAATGTTGTAACGTACAGACGTGCCACTTATGTCGCCATTTTGTTCGTTCTGCTCTTGCAATGCAGGATGCGAAATAATTACACGGCATCGCTCCGTATCGGTATCAGTAATTGCACGAATAATTGGGCCAACAGCTTGTGTTACTTCCGTTGAGACGCCTACTGTATTTTCAGTGGTGCTAAACCCTTCAATCGGCGTCTGGGTTTCATCTTCACCAAAGCGATAATCAGATGTGTACCCGTCAAAATTGCTGGTGCCATCAGGGTTTTGAATTGGAACGCCGTCAAGATAAACGTCCTTTTCAAGGCTGTTGGGAAACCCTTCAATAATTCCTTCCGATACGGCATAAACCGTTTTGGCAAATGCAACAGAAAATAAGTTGTCTTCTGCAATAACAGGTTGACGAGTTGGCGCAACAACCGTGACGTTTTGAACAACCGTTTGGGACGAACCACCGCCACCCTTGGCACCCTTGACCTGCAGCTCTTGGTTTTTATTGAAGTCTTCCATCACAAGTAATTCTGCAGTTCAAGGCCGAAGGACAGGACGGGCAATGACCCGACAATGCGCTCACCGTAAAGAACGGGAACGACATCTCCTTGTATCGTATTTGCGTTGGATTTGTCGAATGTAAACGAATTGAGTTGTTCTGATTCGTTACGGCCTGAAGCCGAACTGCCGCCTACATTTTTGACATTCGGCATTTTGGGTGTTGGCGTTAGCAGCTCTGCGACACCGCCAAAAATCATTGATAAACCGATTGATGCAACTGCACCAGCAGCAAATCCCCCAATCACGCCGCCTGCCGCTGCCGCTCCATAAAAAAGAGGCGCCCCAATCGGGCCAAGGACAATCGCAGCAGCCACCAGCGCCACGCCTGCAATAATCTTTCCAGTAGCACCACGACCAGCAGGTAATGGCGCGAGCACCATCCGTTTGCTCATTGGCCACAACAACTGCTCTTCATCTAGCCCGTCGGGATGCTCGGTTACAACCCGCCAGTTGATACCCTTTTCGCCTGACTCCAGCAAATACTGCCTGAGTGCTGGGATCTGGATGCACAATGCCCGCATCGCTTCGGCTGGTGTTTTTACGGCAAGCTGAAACTTGCGACCAAAACGGCGACCTGCTTCCCCTAGCAATCGGATCGTGACCATCAGCCCTCGCGTCGCACCACCATGTATGTATTATCGCGGAAATATCCGCTGTAGGGCATCACCCCAGACAACCGATCAAACAAATGCTGGTAGATCTGGTTGGCAGCAGGGTTTTCAACGACAGCGACATGGTTGCAGGTGTACTGATTGCGGATACGGAACAGCAAAACATCGCCACGTTCCAACGGTGCGGTTTTGGGGATCTGCACGAACCCTTCCTTTGCAAAATTGGTTTCAAAGTGCGTAAACCCCCGCTGCTTCCATTCGCCTTCATACAACCGCTCGTAATCTCCCATCTCAACGCCCATCTGCTGGAAATACCAGTCACGAACTGCCGCGTAGCAGTCATAGCCGCCATACATCCATGGGCGATTCAGCAATCCGGCAGACTGACGTGGGTCGTAATAAAAGATTTCGGTACTAGCGCAGTTCCACACCGCATAAGGCAGGTTCAACGCTTTTGACGCATTTACATCCGCAAAACTCAACGCTGCATAATCATCGTGACTATGCCATGAAGCAACAGCATCATCCAAATATTTTGCGGTGTCAGCAGCACTGATCACAAACTGGTCTGGCACCGTAGACGTGTTAGCACACTCAACCACCGCTCCATCGGCAAGTACAAAACCGCAAGCTTCGGATGGAAAAGCCGCTTCCGCATAACCGCGAATCTGTGCTCGCTGTCGTGATGTAAGTGGATTAGAAAACGTGGATAACATGATCAACCCTGAGAATCGACGAGACCAGAAAAGCCGCCAAATGGGATGCGGTCTCCTGCAGTGGTAGGACTAAAGCGAATGGTCAACACAATACCGTCCGCAATCGTAACAGATGTCAACACGCCTGTTGTTGCATTGACTGTAAAATCTGTTGTCTCTTGATACTCGCCAACAATCACCACGTTGGTTGGGCTGATGTTGGTGTAACCCAAAAACAAGGTGCCAGACGTGAAGGATTTCAGTACCTCGATGCGACCAAAACGAAGCCGGCAGCTGCTTAGCCGTTTGCCGCAGACATCGTTATCAATGCTTGCCACAGATTGATTATTGGCGTTGAAATAACGGTTGCCATCATAGTGACAGCCGATGTTGCTGCGGTAAATCCATTGGCATTGTTCCCGTAACAGACGACGACCAGGTAACGCACGGCCTTCTAGGTCAAACGGAATCGCAAGCTGGAATGAAACCGCAAGCTTGTTCTCGCTACTTTTTTGCTCAACGACCCATTCATCAGGCCCCCAGTAAGCATCAGGATCCGCACCAGGCAATCCGTCAAGGTAAGTGCTTAAAGTGCGAATACGCTGAACCGTTGACCCAACAAGATCATCGTATGTATTGGTCAGCCCAGTAATCGTCAAACCGACATTTGCAAAGGTCAGCGTGGGACGCGCCAGTTGCCCAGAAGTATTAAGCTCAAATCCCGTTGCTTGAAGCGGCAAAGGCGTATAGGTGTTGCCTTGATATACAATGTCTTGCCCGTTGACTTGCGTCCAATTGCAAAAACGATAAATCGCTTGATCGGTTGATCCGGCAGGCAGCAACGTCGTAATATCCAGCGTAAACAGATCAATGACCTGCGGTAGCTGCGTTTTGAATGTTTCGGCGTTAGGTGGTGATTGGGTCATACATACACCTGCGTCAAAGAAAACTTGAGTCGATAGTAAGTCGGGGTTTCAGGAGTCAAGGTCCAACCGCTATCAAGAAGGAATGTCCTTGGTGCAAGGGTAAGAGTCACATCAACAATTGTTTCATCGCTTATCGTGACGGAAGTCAATAATCCCGTTGCCAGATTGGCGGTATAGTCAGTCGGCCTTGTATAGCCATCAAGCGTCAAGCTGCTAAGGTTTTTGTACCCAAGAAGCAATTGACCAGACGCAAACGGTCTAGAAAAAGTTTTTGTATCTAACGGGCTTGACCACGTAATAGCTTGACCGGCCTGTGCAAGCAGGAAGCTTTCAATTGAATACGCTTCTTCAACGGTAAGAAGGCCAGTTGTGCAATCCCACCTTTCTACATCTGAATTAAGGCCATCGGTCAAAACTTGGCTGTAGCCATCGCCAAACTGAGCACGCTGAATGCGCGTAGTTCTGCTGACAGACGTAACCCGCTCTAGTTTGATGTCGTCAAAAGATAGATAGGCCATTACAGCATTCCTCCACTGCGGCGCTCATTAGCAAGGGTTGAAAGCACAATCCCTTGCACCTGCCCTGCCAATTGCTTTTGTGCGGCAGGCGTCAATTGATCACCAGTATTTTCAATCGTAATGTTGATTGCATCCACCTGCACGCCTGCGCTTCCACGCATTGTAACCGGAATACTCCGCCCGTCAGGCAATGGCACATACGCTTCAGGCATAGACCCTTCGCCAAACATGGCAAGCTGTGGGCTGCGTGCAATTCCACCGCGAGCATAGGTACGCAATGGCATCGGACCATCCTCGGTCATAATGCCGCCTTTTGCGAAAGCAGGTCCATAATAAGGAAGCCCCTGAGGCGAGACCGAGCCGGGAATGCCTGGCTTGCTGCCCATGCCGCTTCCGTACTGAGCGCCAGGCAGTAACCCGACAAGTGTATTCAAGACATACATCACGATCATTTTCTGAATAATTTGCGCAGCCATATCCAAGAAGTAATTAGCGATATTCTTAAAGAATCCCGCCAGCGCCTCTTGAGCTGTAGCACTACCACTAATAACGCTCTTGAAAGAATCGGCGAACGATGTACCAATTGCATTCGCGGCACCAGTGATTTGATTTGCCGGGTCCACAAGCGTCCTCAATTCATCGCGCAACTGAACGATTCCAGTGCGCAATTTGTCTCCCGTAGATAAATTTTCAAGCGCCAGGGTGAGGGCTCTTGCCTCTTCAGTTGCTCGCCTGATATCTTCGGCGACCTTTGCGTATTCAGCCTCATCAACACGAATCCCCCGCCTATTGGCTTCTTCTCTAGCAACCTCTAGGTTCCTTAGCGCACTTGCCGCTCTAGTCTCTTGAGCGAATAACTGCCTTGCTGTGCTCTCGGAATAACCTTCCTGCCTTAAGCGTAGAACACCTCTTTGCTCGGCAAGCTGCGTCTGGGCGACCATGAGGGCATTAGAAACTGGCGCCGCTTTCTCTCTGAAGATAGCATTAATTTCTTCGATGAGTTCAGAATCTGAGAGATCTTTACTCAGTCCTCGGATCTGCTGTCGAGTAGCCTCTAGCGCAGATTTGTTTGCGTTAAGCTTTGCGGTCAAATCGCTAATGTTGACACCAATTGAATCAATTGCGGGGGCGACTATGGCTGTAGATGTAGGCAGTGCATTAAGCTCTTCCGTGTATTTTTTTATTTTTTCGACTGCATCATCATACAATGCAATCTGCGTCCTGACGGCTCCGTATGACTGCTCGTCAAGAGAGTATCCAGGCAGTAGGTCGGCCCCCCCGTCCTTGGAAGGAACAACGCCAAGCTGATTCAATGTTGTTTCCGCGTTCCCTTTTCTTATAAGCTCAGCAACAATCTTGCCAGAAATCTCTAATCGTTTCCCGGCTCTACCAGTTCCTTCTTCAATAATTTTTGCCACATTTCTTGCATACTCTCTTTGAATCTCCCCCATCCGCTTTGTATGTTGCTCATTGGCCTCCATGATGGCCTTGGCATTGCTTGACTTGAATTCTTCAATGGCTTCAGAGGTTTCGGCCTGCTCATCAAGCAACTGCCGATCTAATGCGATCTCTTCTTCTTTTTGCTGCCTTGAAATCTCAATAATCTGGCGACGGGTATTAAAGACTTCTGGATCTGCGCCAGCGGCTACCGCCCTGGCCTCTTCTGCGCCGAACGCAATATCCTCTTCCACATAAGCAAGCTGCCTCCTGAGGTCTTGCAGCTCGCGTTCTTTCTGCAATCGCTGATCAGCAAAGCGCTCTTCAAGCTGCCTTGCCTGCTCGATTGCCTGTTTTCTGATATTTGCCGCCTGCTCTTCAAGCTGAATCCTGGCCTGCGCAATGGCGTTTTCGCGCTGTTCGATTGCGTTGAGGAGGGATTGGGCGGCCTTTTCGGTTTCAAGTTTTTTCTTCGATTCCTCGTCTTCTTTCTTTCGCTGCTTGGTTTGCTGGTCTAATTGATCAAAAATTTCTCTTAATTCTTTCAAATTTTTTATCCTTTCTTCCAGTGCCTTTCTTGTGCCAGCGGGCACGGTAAAAGCAAAAAGAGGCTCAAAAATATCGGTAGCAAATGAGCCAATTTTGTTTTCTCTCATTTTCGCAACCTGAGCTTCGAGCGTTCTTAATTCGGCGTCTAGCTCTTCAATACCTTTCCCGGAAGACAGAAATTCTTGCATAAGAGCCTGCGGCCCCTTGCTTACCAAGCCAAGCTCATTTAAGGACAAAATCAAGCTGTCTATTGCACTCAAGAAATTAGACGCAAAATCCTGTAACGCCGCACCTGTCGTCTGGAATGTTCTACCAAGAGTAAGTTGAAGTCTTTCCAAGGATTTTTCGTAACGCCGACCAGCGTATTCAGCGTTTGTTGCTAGGTTGTCCAGGTAGCCTTCATTTTCTTTGAATTTATTTTTAGCAAAATCAACAAACTCTTCAAGAGTGACCTTGCTGTTTTGAAAAGCGTCTGCCAGCTCTTCTGGTGTTCGCTTCGTGAACCTAGCGAAATCAATAATTGCAGCAGGCAGCCGTTCGCCCAACTGTCCTCGAATTTCTTCTGCTTGTGGTGCGCCCTTGCTGAGAACTTGTACAACAGCCCTCATAGCGCCCTCCACTTCGGCCAGTCCACCGCCTGTTTTGTAAACAGAAGCAGCAATGCCTTCAAAAATTTTTCTTGTATCGTCTACCGAAATTCCAAGCTCTACTGTATTGGCGCGAAGCTGAGTCATGATTCTGTAGCTATCCGCCAGAGGAATCAGAAGACGCTGAGATGCTTGCTCAGTAGCTTGAGTTGCCTGCACAAATTCCTTGAAATTATTGCTTGCTCCAGCAAGCCCCAACCGAAGACGATTGATTTCTGCAGCCATCTCTGTGTACTGGCCAATCTGCTGCCGAATCATTCCAACCTGAGCACCAGCGGCGGCACCAGCAAACGCACCGCCAACGCCACCAATCAATGCACCACCAACACCACCCAAGAAACCCTCAGGGCCACCGAAAATACCACCCGAAATAGCAGCACCTGCAGCTTGGGTCATCTGCATTGGGGACATGCGGCGGCGACCCATGCGGCGGCTAATCAATTCTGATTTGCGATCAAGCTCAACTAAGTCACGGGTCAATAACTGAAATCGCTTGCTAGTGGCGGGAAGCGTAACCCTGTAGCTCTCAATGGCGCCTCTGAGCCTGTTGATACTGTTAATGCTTCCATCGTATGCGCTTTTGGCGCTGCGAATCTCCCTGCGAAGATCTAAATCAGCTCTTCTTGCCGCTTCTTTTGCCTCCGTATTTTTCCTGATTGCATCTGTTTGAGAAATGTAGGATCTTCTCGCTTGATCATCAATCTCCGCTTCAATCCCAGCAGGACGCTGACGACGACCACCAACAGTTCCAAGATTTGTCGGCAATGCAGCAATTGGCTGCAGCGGCCCTACAGTTCCACGACGCGGCACTGCTCCGCCGCTCATCGCAGCACCAGTCCCTGGCGCAGTAGTGCCGCCAGCAGCGGGCAGCATCAATGGCGTTGCTGCGACGCCAGCACGCACGGCCTCTGCAACCTGAGCACCAGCAGCTTCTTGCGCACGCACCATTGCGCGATTCAGGTAATTTCTTGCAGTTGCCGTATTTGCATAAACACCTTGCGCAGCAGCGGCTTGCTGGGCCATATCAGAGACATGGCGATAACTATCTCCTAGCTGACGGAGCTGAGTCTCAAGATTCCTGACTTGGTTTGCTTTTTCTGCATAACGTCTTGATCCTTCTGCTGTTTGAACATCAAGTTCATTCATCTCAGACTGAAGCTGTCCAATCGCTTCACGCAGATTTTTTGAGCTTCTAGCGGCAACTCCGGTATTTAGGTCTCTGACGAGCGCAGCACCCAACCCCTCCGTCGCGGCAGCGGCTTCGCGTTGGACGCGAGCAATCTCTAATGCGACAGAAACGTAATTACCTCCATCGCGGATGGTATTTACAAACCGCTGCTGAAGCTCTCGAAGACGCTGATTGAACCCCGCTGTTGTATTCGGTAATTCGCCAATCCTTTGATCAAGGTGATCAAGAATTCCAAGTAATTCTGGATCTGCAAATGCAGCGGCCATTGCACGTGCAGATTCCCTAGCAGCTCTTGAGGTTTCTTGAAAAGAAATCTGCAAACCGCGAGATAGCTTGCTTTCAATCTGTTGCTGAAATTCTGCAATTTGCAGTTCGACTTCTGCCAGTGCCGCTTTGATGTCTTTTTTTGAAAGAAGTTCTCTTAATGAGGTGCCAGACAGAACGCTTTCCGCGAGCGCCTCTTGATAGCTCCTCCTGCTGCTTGAGACTGCGCCTCGCTCTGCAAGATCAGCAACTCCTCGACGAATCCTCGCTTCACCTTCAAGCCTTCCCAGCTCTTCCTTCTGCTCGCGAAGCGCTTGAGTAACAAGATCTAAGTCCTTTATTTGTTGCTTAGCAGCGCCCGAAGACGCACTAATGGCTCTTCCAGAACGCGCCTGAGCATTTGCAAAATCTTGCGCTTCTTGATTTAGCTTTTCAAACCTTTCCGCAAGCCTGTCAATACTCTGACCAAAAGCGTTAAAAGCTTCAGAATCTAAGCGAGTCTCACTTCTAAGGACTGTCAGCGCCTTGATTGCGCTTTGAATTTGTGTAGCTGTTGCGTTGGCCGAAGACCCTAGCTCAACCAGGGACTTTCGTTTTGCTTCTACGGCAGCAGATGATCCACGAAGGGTTGACTTAAGCTCTGAGATTTCTTGCTTCAGTGCGGTGTAAGCTTTCCCGCCCATCGCGGCCTGCTCTCGCAGCCCCTCAAAAGCCTTGATCTGGCCCTTGATCGTCGCTTCGCTATCCCCAACCTTAGCGGCAAAATCTACAATGTCTTTCGTAGCCTGAGTTATATCTGCGTCAGAAAGTTTTACCTGTTTTGATAAATCACGAAAAGACCTGTTCAGCGCCGCAAGCTTTTCGCCGCCCTTGATGCCAAGCTCGATAGCAATAGGCTGAACAGTTTTAGCCATCTTTCTTGTTCAGTTCTGCGAGCGCGGCTGCTTCCATTGTCTGGATGTCCTCTAGCAGCTCGCGGGGGTTCTCTATATCATACAGCGACATCAGTCCGCCCGCACCAAGCAGCACCTCATATCTCAGGCCAACGTAGCCGCCCATTGTGACGTTCCATTGCGTTTGCATACGCAGAAACATCATCAACGATTCCCAGTTTTCTTCCCATACCTCATAGTGCTGCTCAGTCGGTGCGGCGGGACGCTGCGGCTTCAATCCGAATGCCGCAGCGTCATCACTAGTCTTATCTTCTACTCTTTTGCCGCCTTTACACCAATACTCGACGGCACCTTTCAGTTTCCCAGACGGGCGCCCTCAAATGTCTCGGTGTAAGCCTTAAGCACACCGCGAATCCAATACGGATCGTCAGAGAATTCCTTCATCGTCGCCTGCGAAAACGGCACAGGCTTGCCATCCTCATCGTCGATGCCTTCCCATCCAGTTAGCACAGACTTGAGCAGCTCAAGATCACCCTTGTCGGCAAGCTTTTGAAACTCAGAGCGAGGCACACGCTTGAAAATCGCATCAAACGTAGACTCCTCAAATACACCACCATCAGCAGGCTCTTCAATGGTTACAGGCCACTTAAAGGTCTTAACCTTCTTGCGAATAAAAGCCATGAGTGAAAATAGACTCTTGCAAACTATACAGCAATAAAAAAGGGACCGCAACGCGGTCCCTGCGGATCCATCTCTCGCCGATCAAGTGTACACCAGGCTGAACTCGTCGTTACCGGCAGTGGAAGGAATCGCGGTGTAGGGGATGTTCAGCATTGCGATGCCATCCTGATCACCGTAAGACACGTCGCCAATATCGACCCGAGTGGATGCGAAATCAACGATGTTGCCAGCGGTGGTGCCGTGCTGGAACGTCAGGTTGCCCAAGGTTCCATCGGTAAGCGCAGCAGCGAAATAATCCTTCTGCGCAATAGTCGGGGCTTCAACCACCACAGTGCCACTGCTGCTGCGATCAGTGATCAGCACCTCCTTGGTGCAACCAATCAACTCGCGATAGACCAGAGTGTTGCCCAGGTCAAGACTGACTGACTGAAGGCAGCCAGAATACGACAGCAGAGAGAAGGTGTCAGTATTGCCGTTTTTGAAGACCAGCGGCGTAGCCTGGTTCGCATAGGTCACGCTAGGCAGTGCCGAATCATCAGGAGCGTTGTAGATGCCAGTGAAGGTGAAATCAATCGTCGGGATCTCGCCCACGTTGGCATTCAGCGTGAAAGTACCGCGAGCGCCAGTCACCTTATGGCGAACACCATCAATGTTGTAGTGGATGGTGACAGAACCGAAGCTTGCAGACACAGGTGCGTAAGTCACGCTAACGCCAGCAGAAACAGTCTCGCTCAGGCCACAAGCCTGAAGAGCCTTGCCATACTGCGGCGCAGTACCAGCAGCGCCAGAGCCAGCAAGCTCAACACTAAAAGTACACTCAACACGAGTGTTGGCGAGAAGCTGCTCTGAAGCACCCAAATAAGGGCGGATCAGATCGCGGCTAACGACATCACTCTGCTGTGGAGTAATGTTCAGATCCCTCACTAGAACGGCGTCCGCTCCGTCGGGAGTCGGATCTGTTCCGTAGGTTGATTCCGTCTCGACCAGAATCAGTCGTTTCCGAAGAAGAAGTGCCATCTGCTTGAAGGGGTTCGGCGGGAAGTGTGCGCTTGATCAGAGTGCGTTTACCGGTTTCTGGATCGAGAAGATACGACCCACCTTGACCGCTGTACTCATCAATCATGGTAGTCCTTGCACCTTGTTAAATCTTACTCGGTGGTCAAGTCTGCAACTGCAGTTCTATATTTCACATCGTATTCGTTAGCGAACACGCCCGCAGGCTGATCGGCGTCGAGGAACTCGAATGTCGTAAGCACCGGTTGCACGTCAATTGCATAACCACCAAGCGTCAGATCTGCCATCAGCTTTGAGTGCATTGATTCAATGATCGAATCGGCGTCCGTGTCAGGCGCACCTGATCTCACCACAACAACGATCCTCACGCGCATAGTCCAATCAAGCTTCGGTAACGAAGTGAACTGCTGCGCCGTATCGGTAACAGGCTCGATGATGATCATCGGGCTTTCGGCCCTCGCAACCGCAGTCACCCTCGACCGATACACCCGACCGCTCACGCCAGCAGTACTTGCAAGCGTACTAGCAATCTGAGCAAGGATCTGTTCGCGTTTAGTAGTCATCAGTTACACATCACAGAGCCGGTGAAGCTTTCGCCTGCGCCAATGCTGGTTGCCTTCGCCCTGACATACAGCAAAGGCACATTCGCATAGGTGTGATAATCGACGCCCGATGCGTTATGAGAATGAGACTCAAGATCGAACCAATCAGTCCCGTTCAGGGATCCCTGGTGAGTCACTGTTATATTGCTGCCAACAATTTTATCGACAAATGTAAAAAGAGTTGCGTTTACCTTTAGCGCAGGGGTCTCGCCATCGGCGGTCAAAGCATCCCACTCATGGATGTTCTTCTCGTTATTCGAGTAGTAGCCGATGATCGCTGTCATAATTACACCTTCTGAAGCATGACCTCGCAAAAGGCGCCATCATCGATCAGCGCCGTGTTTCTAACAGTGTAATTCGTTCCATTGACTGTCACGGCATCACCGTGCAGCAAATCACCAAATTTCGACGCCTCGCACGTCAACTTGTAATCCGTCGTCAGCACTACGCCATCAGCAATAATCTCTGACGGCATATCAAGAATCCCCAGCCCAGTCACCGCACCAGCAGTGACCGAAACAGCAAACTCGTCGCTGTCCAGAAATACACTCAGGTCTTCAACGAATGCCATTGGAAAAAGCGCCTGACCGGAGCCAGGCGCATATCGTGATCAAACTCAGGCGTACTTCTTGGGGCCGAGAGCGTTGATGCTGTAGGTGTGGGTTGAAGTCGAAGTGGTAGACACAGCCTTCACCCAGCGCTTAGCAGAGCCCTTAGGGAACACCAGATACTGCTTAGAAGCAGTGGTGCTCACTTGGGCAAATGCCACAGCAGCAGAAGCTTGCTCGGTGCCATTCAGATCGAACACGCTGGTGACATCGGTATAAGAGCCGCCAGAAGTGTCGCTGGACTGCAGCTTCACATCAAGGGTGGAAGTACCGCCGTTCTCAACGTCGAGGATGACAACAACGTCACCTTCATAGTCGTTCAGATCAACAGCGGTGCCATCAAGATCAGCAGTGCGCTGAGCGGTAGGAGCCAGGGCGAAGTGGGAAAGCTTCTCCAGGCCGGTGGAAAGAATAGCCATCAGTCTTTGGAAGTAGAAGAACTGGTTCGCCCGCGACGAGACACAGGCTTGGTCGGTGGACATGCCGGTGCTTCCACCGGCTCAGGCTCTTTGATTGGCTCAGGGGCAGGAGCAGGAGCGGCCTTGCCCATTCCAATCAACAACATTGCCGCAGCGTCTTCAAGTTCTACAAAGGAGCCCGCCGCAGCAGGCTCCCCGGAGATCATGACGTTGCGCAGGATCTCAACTCGCATCACAATCAGGTTCCGAAGCAGAAGGCGCCAGGCTGCTTGACGGCGAAGTCAACGTCTTGCAGAGCAATGACGCGGACGGTGCCAGCAGTAGCACCAGCGTAAGGATCCACAGTCAGATCCAGGCCGGACCACATGCCCATGATCATCATGGAGAAGTCGCCGAACAGCGCATCGTTGTTCTGCAGTTGGTTGGACACGATCACGGGATAACCGTTGATCTCGTCATCCATGAACACGAACTGAGCAGTGTTCGTGGCCTTCTCGGTGGACTTCAGGGCGCCACGTGCAGCAGCGTTGATGATGTAACGCAGGCTGCCAGCATCGGCGTTAGCAGAAGCAACATCGGTCTCCATGCCGATGTACTCCTCGAAGGTGCCGAAAGTGGTGATGGTCTGGGAACCAATGCCGGTGGTATTGGTCAGGCCCAGGGGCTGGTTGCTGGAGCCGGTGCCGTAGATAGCAGCGCGATCAATTTCCAGCGCAATCACACGAGCCAGGTCGTTACGGACCATGCCCTCAACATCGATGCTGCTCTGGAGCAGAAGACGACGGCTGTAGTCCACATAAGCACCCACGGTCTTGGGAGTCATGTTGACTTGATCAACAGCCTGCTGGCTCTCGGTCGGAGCAGAATTTTCGCCGACCCAGTACGCCGTGCTTGCGCTCGACTGTCGAGGAATGCTGATGTTGCCCTGCAGGCCGCTCAGCATGGTCACACCAGCTTGAGCGAAGGCGAGGCGGTTACGCAGCAGTTCGATGAAGGAGCCAGCAAGCAGCTCATCATCAACAAGGTTGCCACCGGCAGAAGGAGTGCCGACAACCAGATCACGACGCAGCACTTCGTTCGGCACCACAATGCCGTTAGAAGAACGCTCGTACTTGTCAGCAGCAGCTTTGCCGACTTCAATTTCAAACTCAGCTTCACGACGAGCCTGAGCGTCACCCTGGTTGGCCAGGAAGTTCAGAGCTTTGACGAAGCTAAATTGACGGGTCTCCTTTTCGGAGAGGCCAAGATCGTTGGCGTCGATGCGGTGTTCCACAGGTTGGGTGCCGATTTTTTCGAGGACAGCAGCACGAGCTTCATCAACAGACTTGCCGCCGTCGATCAGTTCACGTGCCAGTTCGGGGAGCTTATGACGCTCACCCAGTTTGTTGATGGCGGCGATACGGTTGCGCTCGGCCTCGACGGCCTCGGACCGGATCACCTCCAGGTCAGGAGTGTTGTCCATGACAGGTTCAGTCACAGGGTTTACAGGAGATGCGGCCGGGGCCGCTTGCTCGGTTTCGGTATCGTCCAATGAACGACCGACGCCGACAGTGGGATCAGCCGGAATGCTGACCACACTGACCTCGAAAGGCGACCATTGGGTCGCTACGAAGTCATTTTCGCGTTCCTCCATCTTATCAATGGAGTACCCGAATGAAACGCCACGAAGAATTCCGTCGCGTACATCTGCAAGCACCTCTTGTGCTTGCTTATTGCGCGAAAAGCGCACAATGACGTAACCGCGTTTCTTTTCACCATCGATCCATGCACACTCGACAACGCCGATAATGCGATCAGGATCGTGGTTGAACAACAACGGTGCGCCGTCATTCAGCCGCTCAAGATTGGCGGCTTCCATCTCGTGGCTCAAAATCTCGTTTCCGAAGTAACGAGCCACGGGATATTCAGAACTAAACGGAAACTCAATTGTCCGCTCATTCAGCATGTTGAAACTTGTTGTTTCAACACGCTTAAATTTCGCTCCCTCAAGGTCGCGAACATTCACTCCTTCCATTTCGCGTAGTGCTTCGATCTTTGTCAGTGTACTGAATCGATGTCCAACCATCGTTTCAGTAGCCTCCCATCCATCGTCACCGGGACGATAAATACGAATCAACGCTGCAGGGTCTTCTGCGGTTGCATTGATGCTGAATTCTGAATCAGGTACTCCAAGTGTTCCTTCGCGCATAATGTGCTCAATTCGACCACGGGCGCGACCGCCGGAGCTATTCCAGCTAACAAAATCGCCTTCTTTCAGTTCATCAGGCTTAGCGCGATCACCCGTAGCTTCTTCAAATTCCATCACCTCATAGTCGCGTTCATCCAGCCATGCACGCGCCTCAGCGGCAGTGAACTTAGACAGCCGGAATCGAATCGCCTGTAGCTCGGCACCGTCTTCGCCTTCCTTGATTCCAAAGATGAAGTCAACGCCATCACCACCGCCATCATTCCGACGACGGAAGCTGTCATATTGATCAGGATCACGCAAGCGAGCAGCGTGCTCGTTCGGATATGGGCGATCACCATCGCCAATCACCATTGCACGATCCATTTTCTCGACCAAACCATCAGACCAGCTTTTACCTGCATCACCACCCCAAGCAGCCCATGCAACGCGACCGGGTGACGGATAGCCATCTTCACCAACCTTGAACCCTTCCGCTTGCTTGTCCACTTCATGACGCGCAAACCATGCGCTCATCGTCACGATCGTCTCATCGCTCAGCTCATCGCCACTGAGAATCTGACTTGCACGACGAGCAGCAACCTCAGTGCCGCCGTCATATCCTTCCTCTTTCCATGCGCGGTAACGGCGAGCTTCCTCGCGCATCCCCTCGGTCGGCATAGCAGGCATTACTCAATAACCTCCTGGGTTGGTTCGATGATGTCGCGATCAAGCTCAACACTAAGGTCAACCGCTGCTTGCTGCTCCCTTGCCAACTCAGTCAAGTTGTCATAGAAGTCTCCGCCTAGTTTCGCAACGATTTGCGATTTTGTCATGTATCCTGCCTGCTCCATTTCGCGATAAGCCTTAGCTTCCTTCAACGGATCGACCCAATCCCAACCGCGAGCCATCCATCTTGGTGTGTCATAACGCTCAGGACGTGCGTCATAGTCATCAAACGGCAGCTCACCGGCCAGCACAGCCAGATTCAGCCACTCGCGGAATACCCGCATGTGGAAGTGCTCAATCATGTACGACTGCACCACCTTCCAGTGCTCGCGATCCTCAAGCAGACTCAGCCGTGAACTGCTGTAGTTGGCTTCCGAAAAATCACGACTCAGGGTTTCGTAGCTACAACCAAAACCACTCGCAAACCTGCGCACCTTGTTGCGCACAAACATCTCAAACTGCTGATCTGGTGAATCAATGTCCGGCACCGTTACGTTCTGGCCGGGCTCCAAATACTTGAACATCCCAGGCTCGAACTCACTGATCCTGCGCTCTGCATCAACATCATCACCGTCAAGCTCACCTTCGGATGACGTGACGAATCCCATGATCGATGCACCTGCACGCGCACGGATCACGGCAGCTTCCTCATAACCCTGAAGCTGATGCGCGTCTGCCATCACTGGATGGAACCACGGCACACCGCGATGTTGCTGCGGACGCTCGGGGATAAACAGATGAATCACATCCTCAGCAGGCAGGAATACATGCTTCCCACCTTTCTCGGGCGCATTCTGGAACCAATAGTCGCCTGGATGCCGCGTCAAGAATGCGTACCGCACTGGGCGGCCCCATTCATTGATCTCCACACCCATCCGCCATTCATTCCCCTTGGCGAGGGTTGGTCCCTGATACTCCTCATCCAAGACATCGGCTTCAAGCATCTCAAGCGCCAATGGCACTCGGCTGCCACCAAACGGACGGCGGATAATCCTGAAAAGCGCTTCGCCAGACTCGGGTAATGCACCAACAGCCAACCACTCCATCATGTGGAAACTATGCCGACCAGCAACATCACAATGCTGCGCTCGGCACCACATATTCCATTTCTGTTCAATCAGGCGGTTGACCTGCTCATTCGGCTTCCGCGTCCGAACCTGCTGCACCTGAGACTGCAGCTTGATACCCGATCCAACAACATTGATCTGCGTCGTACGCTTCGCCTGCTTGGCGTACGGATTATTCCGCACCATTTCGCGGCTGCGATCACGCAGTTTCCGCAAACTGGTCCGAATCTCAGCATCAGCACTCGCCTGTGATGACATCCAGTCATTCGTCAGGCGCGAAATCATTGCACCCGCATAAGCACGCCGACGACGACGTGGCTCCTCACGCGGAATTGGCTGTAGCCCAAATCGCCGTAGCAGTCTTGTGCGGAATCCCATCAGCCTTGGTTAAACCGGACGTAAAGGTTATGCGGATCGCCGAGACCAGAAGCAATCAGTTTTGCCTTGTTCTCTTTCGCCACAACTGACTTTAGCCTTGATTCAAGCTCGATCAACTCAGACAGGTCATATCGCTTCAGGTTTCTGTTGCCGATCCGATACTCGGAAACAGCACCGCCACTAATCAAGCTGCGAATCGCAGTTTGCACTGCATCCAAATCCTGCTGCGCTTGCGTGCGGCCATCGAATGCGCCAGGCGTACCTGAATACGCCAGCGATGCCTTCACCTCAATCTGGCCGCGACTATATTCCTGCGTTGCGCCATCACTAATCGCAGTTGCAACAGCTTGGAAGTACCAGTCAGTGCTGGCATCCATCGTTGTCGTCACCGCAGCCGACAACGTGGTTTTCCAGCCGCTGTTATACGCAACCGCAACTGCAGTCACGCCCTCGCCAACAGTATTCAGCCTGAAGTAATAAGTAAGCGTATGCGTAGCACTCGTTACTGCATTGCCAAATACATCAACGGTCTCGACATCAGTCCAAACCGCATCCACGCCACTTGTTATGGACGGTGGGATTGACATCGACGAAAATATCACCTGATACGCCGAAGTCTAGCTCCTACCACTGTTTTATGAAACTCCTCCCGCTACGCGGTACAGCAGCAGACGCACGCTTGGATTTTCGCTCCTCCGGCGGCTTCTCCATCTGATCCCACAGTGTTCGGCGATCCTTCACCTGATACACCCGATTCAACGCCGCGTAGGCATACACCAGTTCGTCAAGCGCTTCGTTCCTTGCGCTACTCTTCTTCACCCACACACGCTCGGGGAAGCCATTCCTGAAGCGCATGATCTGCTTCTCTGCCGTCAGCTCTTGGAAGTAGTCCTCCCCAACCGTTGGATAGAAATGCAAATATCCCGCACCAGGCTCGTTGTGCTTCAACCGCCCAAACAACAATGATTTCACGGTGTCCGAACCAACCGGAAATACCTGAGCACCTTTCTTCAACGTCTTTCCCTTTGCATTTAGGTCCACCTTGCTCGCCTTACCGATTGGTGGCTTGTTCTTCTGCGACATACCCTTAATCGCAATCACACCCATGCTCTGGCGTTCTCTTGCGTACTGATACACATCAGCGGTGTGGTGGCCGCCGGAGTCAATCGCAGTCACCATCGGCGTCAGCTTTCGATCGCCATCACCCTCGTATGGCGCCTGCAAAATCTCATCCAACTGCTTCCACACATCCGGCCTGCTCGGATCGCCGTAAATCTTCACGCGATCAATTAGCCACCCTTCTTCTTCGCGGCCCCATCCCCACACACTCAAGCTGAGTCGATCGTCCTGCACGTCACAACCAATCGTCAGCAGCAGTGCTTCACTCGGCACTTGGCGATGCTGATACTCCTCAGATGCCGCACGCTCACCCAAGGCATCCGCACCAACCTTCGACGCATACTCGTCCTCCCATGTCTCACCAAGCACCGTGTTGACAAACGTCTTCAACTGCTCCGCATCATTCTTCGCATCAAGGAATTCCTCGACCAAGTTTTGCCATGTTGCATTCGGGCTATAGCTATACGCCGCCCAAATATGAAACGACACATGCTTACCATTACCAGGCGCGGTGGGCCGCCACTCGCCGCGCTCCACCATCCAACGCTTCTTCGCTGCTGGGATCCACACGCCGCATCCCTCGCACGCATAGCTCGCAGTATCGGGATCGTTATCCAACCACTTCATATTTGCCCACTTCAAATACTGCATGTGCCCACAGTCAGGGCAAGGTACGAAATATCGCCGTTGATCGCCCTGATGAAACATCCGCTCCACACGGCTGAAATCTTTCACCGTTGGCGTTGATCCCGCCACGATCTTCCGGTTCCAGTAATACTCGGTTCGACGAATACCAAGCTTGATCTGGTCGCCTTCAGTACCAGCCGAAGGTGGATAACCATCAATCTCGTCAAACAACACGACCCGGCGGCTAACACGACGGAAGCCACGTGGACTATTAGCACCAACCAAACTCAAGCTCCCGCCTGGGAACTGCTTCTGCAGAATTGTGTTCGCGCCATCCTTTGCTTTCGCTTCGCTCACCAAGCCACGCAAGCAAGGTGTATCTCGCAGCATCGGCGCAATTTCTTCCTTGGAGTAGCCCTGCGCATCCTCAATCGTGGGCTGCACGATCATGATCGGGCACGGATCCTGGTGCACGTGGTAAGCCGCAACGTGGTTCAAGATCTTCGAGTACCCAACACGGGCAGACTTCATCACCGTGATCTGCTCGATGGTCGGATCGGTGATAGCATCCATGATTCCCTTCTGATAAGGGAGCGTGTGCCATCTGCCGCCTTCTGCGCTTGACTCTGAACTCAAATACGCATAAGTATCGGCCCATTCGCTTAAAGTCATCTTTTTTGGCGGTTTAAATGCCAAAAATGCTGCTTTTTTGAGCTTCTGTATGTTATTCATCGTCAACAGCAAGGTCTTCTAAGGCTTCACGCACAATATCATCCAACGCGCCAATCGCATCCGTGTCTAAGTCCGGTATCCGCTGTTTTGCCTTGGTCGGTATTCCCAACAGCTTGGTTCTTGCTCGGGTGATAATCTCTACCCACTCATGTTCTACGTCTTCAGCCTTAACGAGCAAACCCTCTTTCTGTTGGCGCTCAAGCTCAAGCAGCTCTGCCTTCAAGTGTTCCGTTCTGGCGCGAGACTCGTCATAATCAGGGATCGCTTCACTTGTTTTGCTAATCCTTTCTTGCTCTTTCGGTGCCATTCGCTCCTCCTTGCTTCGTAGCGGCTTCTTGGCTCGGCCCTCGCCAGGTGGCTTTGGGCCCATTCCAATTCTGGTCTGGGTATTGCGAGCCCACTCCTCACGCATTGTCTCGCTATTCACTAACGGCTTGCCGTCCCGACCAGTAACAACAGAAAGGCGACCTGTTTTTACTGCGGCATATACAGCTTCGGCACTAACACCTAATGCGCGGGCCGCTTCTGCGCGTGTGATTAACGCCATGACATAGTTACGATCAAGTCAATATAGCGCACACCAAATATCTGTGGTAAAATGGCCGGTTTTGCAAATTCGGTCCTTGGAGTAACTATGCGTGTATGCGCATCGAAACAACTTTTTGCGCAGATGCCTACCTGAACGGAGCGACTCGAATACCCT
>Ga0208161_1000406_pt1 | contig 24763 bp, 18 predicted proteins | sample CB_VirMetaG_3_FD_184538 | JGI IMG/M metagenome (GOLD analysis project Ga0208161, IMG submission 184538) | Freshwater to marine saline gradient viral communities from Chesapeake Bay - CB_1508_1S Viral MetaG (SPAdes) (version 4) | ecosystem: Environmental > Aquatic > Marine > Coastal | place: USA...
GTGTACTCTCTTAAGTAAGTATTGTTTTTTTGAGGAGTGTTATCGGTTTTAATTCTAACTTGAGATAGGAAACCATTGTCAGTACTTCCAGTAGCTGTATAAATATTACCTGAGAATATATCTTTTTCATCCCATTCTACTCCTCCTTTAGTTACCCCCCATCCTATTTCACTAAGGTTTAATTGAGTATCATTAGATCCTAAAGCTCTTGAGTAATAAACCGCAGCACCTTTAGCATTAGTATTCCCAGCATCAGAAGAAGTTTGTATAATAAGTCCTCCATTATCTCTACTAAAGGGGTATGTAGTTGCACTTCCACTATTTAATTCTATAAAGGGGTCGGTAGTTTGGAAATCTGCAGCCCAAATTGAAGATATATTTGAACTAGATATAACTGTAAGATTACCAGCTACTAAAACAGATCCTGTAATAGTTCTACTATTAGGGAATGTATTTCCCTGCCTAAAGCCCATAATACCTACGTTATCAGGTGACGTGTTATTATATTTAACGTCAACTTGGGTACTAGTTGTAGGGGTTCCTGTTTGGGAAACAGCAAGAGTACCTTGGCTAAGTACAGTATTAAAATTAATAAAACCAGAAGATGTTACTGCATAACTTGGATCTAAATCAATTATAGTATTGTCATTAAGAGTTCTATAATATAATCCATTACCTGGGAGGGAGCTAGAAAGTTGTAATTTACCATCTCCTCCTACTAATCCTGAAAGGGAGAGGCCACTGTTATAAGCAAGATCAATAGAAGCTGTGCCGGTTCCACTCGAACCAAATGTACCTGCTATACCATTACTCGTAAAGGTATTAGTTAATCTAAGTTGGTCTGAGATAACGTTTATACCTAATTGTCCACTGTCTATTTGAATTCCAATTTGTTCTTTGTTAGAACCATTAAATTCAAGACCAAATGTTCCTCCTTGAGCTAAACCATCTGTTAATTCAAGTCCTCCAGCTGTTGATCCAGGTTCAAAAAACCCACTAAATAAGGTAGAGTCACCAACAAATTCTAAACTTAAACCAGATTTGTTTTTAGCACCTGTAGAGGAACCTTGAGTACTCATAGGATATAACCTAATACTCATTGTAGTCTCAGCATCTCCTACAAAGTTAGTAATAGAAGAACCATCATTTTCTACAAAAATAATACCGTTCCCTCTTACTAAGGCTTTATCAGGTCCAATTGAGTTTAAGGTTACTCCTGATAAAGAACCTGAATAGCCCCCATATACATCTCCTACAAAACTACCTGAAAGATCACCTCCAAAAATATCAACTGCAGGAGCTGTAGATCCTGTTATTATAAACTCAAAAGGTCCTATATCAGGAGTATAAGAATTTAAATAACCTATCATCCACCCAGAATCAGTACCTGAGTCTACTCTTAATTGCCATCTTTCTCCAGAAGCAATAGCTTGGCTTATAGTACTATCAATTTCAAAAGACCCAGATGCTGAACCTGTTGCAGGGATACTACCCCATTGAGGGTTGTCTATGGGGATTATATTTTGGAGTTCTAGAGTTATGCTAGTATCTAGATATTCAGGAGTGCTTAAAGAATACCCTCCAGGAAGCCACCTTCTTAAAGTTACTATAAACTCTCTATCTCCGGCGTAAGAACCTGTGAATACAACAGGAATATTAAAAGAGGCTGTGATTCCGGCTCCTACAGGAAGACCTAAATTCCATTGTATATAATCACCAATATCAGTATCAAGATAGGTTGAAGTAGTTTGGGTGCTAAAACTTTCAGTAAAAGTAAGAGCAAAAGGTGGATAAAGAATAGGAGGAACAGCATCAGGAAAAAGAGCTGTTACCCTGTTATTACCAACTTCTAATTTAGAACCCGATGCTATATAATTATTAGTTGTAGTTCTTTGAAAACCATCCCATCCTAAAAATCCCTCATAAAACACACTAGAAGTACGTTCAAATCCCCCATACGTACTATTTTTAAACAATGCTGGGTATTGGTATACACCCTCTTCAGAATATGGGGTAGGTTGGCCTACAACAGATGCTGTTATAGGTAAATCAGGAACATTAACAGCATGTTCTCCCCCATTATTGCCAACGTTAATTAAATAAGTTGAACCGTAGGTGTTTTCAAAAACAATATTACTGTCAACTTGCCACCCTCCAGTAGTGGGATCTCTAAATATAATTGATTTAGAATTATTTGCCTCATCTAAAATTCCTAAATCTACGGAAGAAGTTAAAGAATATACTTCCAGATTAGAACCTGAGATTAATACTTTTTTCCATTGTGGTGTTCCTGCCATATCTTAAGCGTATATATAAACTGAACTTTCATTTACAGCAGGAGCTGTAGTTATTATGAGTTGGCCTTGTCTATCACTATCATTAGATCCAAAAGTAGGGGTTGATGCTAATATAGTGGCTTCGTTATCAGAAGTAATTTTAGTAGTTACTAACGCTGTGGCATTACTTCCTGTGACTGAAAGATCTGTTGTAGTAACAGCAACATTGTCTACACTTACCCCCCATCTTTGGGCATCAGCATCATAAAACATAAATGCTCCATCACCTCCTCCTTGGGATACAACAAAACCACCATCCCCACTATTAGAACCACTATTTAAAAGTATAAATTGGTCCGCTATATTTAAGTTTTCAGTTTCAAATGAAGCACTTACTAAAGATCCTGTAACCGTAAAATCACCTTCAACGTATAAATTTCCTTGGAATGTAAAATCACCAGTAAGAGTAGTATTAATATCATAAGTAAATGTAGGATTATCAATTAAATTAGCTTGATAACCACCAGCTACTGGTGTTCCATCACTGGTTAAAAGTAGGTTAGTAGAACCGGTTTTAAATGTTACTGTTGCAGAAGAAGTAACTACATAAGTAGGGTCTACTTGTAAAGTATTATAATTAAAACCTCCAAAAGCCCATTCTAAACCGTTTCCTGGGAGGTTAGAGTTTAAGCGTAATTGTTCGTTAGGGGTAGATCCTGTTAAAGTTAAACCACTATTTGTAGCTAGATCTACACTTATAATACCTATGCTATAACTTAAACCATCCCCTGCTATATTACTGTTTATAGTTAACCCACTACTTCCTGTATCTAACCCTGAGTTGGGGGCAAGATTAATACTCATTGTAGAGTAGTTATCATCAGAAGCACTTGGGAAATATAAACCACCACCTGCTAATGAAGATGCTAAACGTAAACCTCCTCCTCCATCAAATTCTAAACCACCATTAGAAGCAGTATTTATTGTTACAGTAACAGCATCTGTACCATTATAAGAAAAATCTTGTCCTGAGGATGAGATTATACCATTAGCGTTAGTAAGAGGAAAAGGAAGAGTACCTACTACTCCAGTTAATCCTGAACCATCTCCTGTAAAACTTCCTGAGAAAGCGCCTCCTGGGAATTGGACCTGATTGGTAGAAGCGTCATAATATAAACTACTAGTAGCTTGTAATCCCCCATGACTGGGATGCCAAAATAATATTTGAGAATTATCTTGGACACTATTTGGAGTGCCAGATGCTGAAATATTATAAGTAGTAAGACCAATATTATCTAAATAAAGTTGGCCTCCATTACTTGAAGTATATTTTACATTAAAATCAGATCCTGAACTAAAGAATCTACCGCTAGTACTACGCCTAAAGACAACTTCAGTGTCATTAGATATTGCCCCCATTGTGGAAGCTGTAATTGCAGCTACGTGAGCATTAGAACCTGAAAGTAATATTTGCCTCCATTCTGCCATGTTGTTAAATTATTATTTTTGTTGATTGTATTTTTCAGTTTCGTCTATGCAAGTTTGTAACTTATAAATTAAATCATAAACTACTTGAATATCTTTAATTTTACAAGTACCTTCTGCTAAAAGAGGAATTAAAACTTCGCATTCGTGTCCACTAAGTAATACTTTAGGTGCTGTTGCTTTTTGTCTTGCTGATTGTTGATCCATAACGTTTGTGTTTTATATATAAATATGGTTAAGGTTGAATGGCTGCGAAAAAATTTGATCCTGAGTAAATTACAGCCCCAGCTACTGCGGAAGGAGTTGTAAAAGTTTCTTGAATTACTAATCCTGATCCTGAAACTACTAGGTAATCTTGGGTAGCATGTTTTTTAAGTTTTATAGGAATTACGGATGATCCTATAAAAGATACTTCTTCTATATTTGCTATGCTGGCTGAAAATCCTATGCTAGCTGAGTCTCCGCTTTCTAAAGTTTCTTGCAATCCTAAACCTGAGCCACTTAAGGCTATATCTATTTTAGTCCAACCATTAACGTTGTTCCAATTAGCTATATCTGTAAGAATAAAATATTCTTTAGAACTAGTGACATATGCTGTTAGTCCCTCAAAGACGTTATTAACACTAAAGGCATATAAATCTACTGAGCTAGAAACTGTAAATCTAGCATCAATAGGATCTGTATTACCTATGTTAAATCCTTGGGGTAAATTATATGCCATGTTTTATTAAGTGTATAATTTAAATTCTACAGTTTTACTAGCCCCACCTGCTTGAATAGTAGAAGATCTATAATATTTGTAATTTGTAGTAGTACCACTAGTATAAGCTCCTATAGAACCAAACCCATCGTTATCTATTTGGGTCAATGTAATGCCATCATCTATAACCACGTACAAATACTTGTCACCCGACCAAGTTAGATCAAATATATAATTATTAAGTTCACTAGAAGTATTTGTTTGGAATACAACTGTTCCTCCGTTATTGGTCCAATCTAATATATCAAGTAGATCTGATTCTGTTGGAATGTTACCTGTAAAATGACCATCTGGGAAAGCTGCGTATCTTAAACTGACTATTCTACTAACGGTTTTATCAGCTGATCTGTTTACACTTGAAGGGATTCCTAATCCATTAGAAGTATATGATGCAACAACATTAGCAAAATTAGTAGTACTAGTTTCAGTAATGGTTAAATTACTTGGGGAGTTAGGATCAGGAAAAATTGAGCTGCGAGTCCACCCATCGTCATCTGCTCCGTATGTTCCGTAATAGGCTACAGATCCCGTAGCCCCTAATTCTACTGTTATATCAGTATCGTTATCTCCTGTGTTACTCACATAAGCATTACTATCTAAAGTATTGTAGGCTAAGTTGTAGCTAGGAAGATCAGGGTTTAATTTATTGAGATTAACAGTAACCGGAGCTGACTGTGTAGTGAAATCACTTCCATCTTCTAATCTAACGTGGACTGCCCCCTTAAATATTTGTTGAGATCCTGATTCAAAATAAGCTTGGTCTGTTGCACTAAAATCACTAATATTAAAAGTAATATTACCGTCAGTTTCTGTAGATGTCGCTAAGGTTTCAAAATCACCCTCTCTATACCCTAACACTGAGGCTGAGAGAAAAGTGTTAGAGGAAGCTGTAGTGTATTGAAGAATCATTTTGTAATTGTCATCAATTACATAAGTTCCACTTCCTGGTCCTGAGAATCTATTAGTGTTAAATTGGTCGTTACCTGAAGTGGTTGAAGTAGGTACTGTAAAACTAGTAATAGATGGGGTAGCAGGACTACCAAATTGGAGAATAAGTTGTCCTGTTATAGGATCAGAAGTTACATATACATTTGAATCGTAATCAATAATTTTTAAATTATTTAATGAAGTAATATCACCTGATCCAGTTTGATATGTAGTAGCAGTGCCTCCCCCACCTTGTGAAGAAACTGAAATACATACTCTTTCTCCATCTGTGAAAGGAGTAGTACTAGTTTGAGTTAAAACAGTTAGTGAAGAGGAATCAAGAGAAGCTGTAAAAGTATTACTACCTATAACGATTTGATCATCATCTGTTGTTTGGGTATAGTAATTAAATTGAACTTCTTGAGTAGTAGTACTTAAAGTAAGAGATCCTGAAGAGGAGTTTTGTAGAAGGTAGTTATATAAATTTACTCCATTAGCTGATTCGCTGTTAAATAATAAATACAGAGTATTATTTAAATTTGTTTTAGGGTAACTTATAGTACCTGCTGGTCCCTCTCCTCCTGAGGTTCCTACGAATTGAAATTTGCCTGTTTCAGCAAATGCCTTTACTCCAGTACCACTTTTACCTACTAATGTAGTAGTATTAGAATCGAAAATAAACTCATAACAAAAATCTTGAGAAGATGTGGTATAGCAAACAGACCCATTATTTAGATCGTAATATAAAGAAGCATAATTTTCTAAATCAGAAGTTCCACAAGCACTAGCATTTAATTTTACTGTGCCTACAAAACTTTGGGTAAAGTTTCCATCTATTGCAAATCTTTGTGCCATTCTTTACTTGCTGATTTAGTTATAAATATTAAATCAATTCATGAATTGAGTATAGTTGTGTTTAAGATATGCACCCAAACCATATAAATTTTCTATATTTTCTTTATATTCTACTGTGTTTTTATTTTCTCTAGCTATTTCTTCAGGGACACCTGAGATGACCCAATTTAGGGTAAAAGGAGTATAAAGCTTATACAATAATGATTTATCTTTGTCTTTTAGTTTAATAAAATCATTTTGACTTATTTCAATAAATAAAGATTCGTTTATTTTTTTGCAAAAAAATCTAGTAAATTCACCGGATTTATAATCATTTTCAGTAGGATGCCCTAAAATAAATTTTGGTACTGAGGGGTATTGGGAAACATCTATATTGTTTAACCTAGCATATTGAAGGGAATTAACATTAGCATCAATATAAGAGGTTTCAACTTCTGTGGGGGGTTCTGCTTGTGGGAATGGAACTGCTTTATTGCTAGTTTTAACTAATTCAATATTAGACCTAGGACTGTCAGGAGTTTTACCTGCAAAAAATTTACCATTAGAAGTACTCCAATAATCTCCCGTGTAAGATTGACCAGTATTGAGTACTGTTAATTCAGCATTACTATATAAATTAGTCTGTATTTGGGATTTGGGGTAGTACATTAAGCAAAAGTTATATCAAGGTTAAATATGTCATTTACTCCTAATGTTTTATAATTAATACCTTTTTGGTTAGCATAATTTTTAGCAGTTTCTAATGAAGCGGCTGTGTTTACTTTAACCCCAAAGTGGACTGGGTCAAAATAACTGTTAAAATTCCCACCCCAAGAAGAAACATCAGCATTTTTAGCAGCATTTACTATTCCTAAATTTACCCAAGTTTCTTTAGTATGAATGTTAGGACCAGGGAAATTATTAGACGCTATTAATTTTCCTGTTTTTTGGTCATAAATGTTTAAATCAAAAGCACATCCATAATTGTGTTGGGAGGTACCAGCAGGAGCGGTAGTAACTTTTCTAACAAATAAATTATTTTGTTGAGCGAAAGTTCTTAGTGTAGAACTAATCTCAATTCTAGCACCTCTTAAAGCAGGTTCTTGAAGCATATAAGTTAAGAATGTTAACTGTTTTTGCCTAACTTGAGGGTGTAAATATTGGACAGCTTGTTCTGGGGTGACTACAGTACCTGGGGTGATTCCAAAGTTTTCTTGGGCGGAGGTGGATGAGATTACTAATAAGGGTTCTAAAGTGGGATCAGTAAATAAAGATTCTCCAGTAGGGGTAAATACGGGTTGTGCAGTAGGTACAGATGGGGGTTCGGTTGCAGAGTTTCTTTCCCCTACTATTATATTCCCAGAAGGATTAAAAGGAGCATTTTTTTCAGCAGGCCATGATAAAGTATTTACAACAGTTTTCCAATCTCCTCCATTAAGGTCATGGGATACTCCTTGTATAATAAAATTAACATTATCAGGATAAGATGGAGGTAAGATATAATCAGGACTTATATCAAATTTTTCATAAAGTTTAAATCCTGCTATCCCATCCATAGTAAGAGATAATTCTACAGGGATAAAGAAAGGGGAAGTAATTTCACCGGCTCCGGCTCTCCATTCTAAATCGTAAGCTAATAAATCTCTTAAAGTATTAGAACATTCATCAATTTCTTTTTGAGAACGTAAAAATCCTTTATTATATTGTGTTATAAAGTGATCATTTAATAAAAATATCTCAGATTCAAATCTCGCCATAGGAGAAGGAGGTTCGTTTTTACCACTTATAAAATAGGGTTTAGCCCCTCTTGCTATTCTATCTACTAATCCTTTGTTTAGTCTTTGAAATGAAGATATTTTTTCTCCTGTTGTTCCCCCATCAGGATTTTGAGCTGCTATAGCTATTGAATTTTGTAGTTTAGGAAAAATTTTACTACTAAAATTTAAACTTCTAACAAAGCTTCCTAATTCTAAACTACTTCCTTTCTGAGAATTTTTAGAGCCTAAACCGTAAACGTGAATTGAAGTAGCTTCTGAAGCTCCTGGGGATATACCTGGGATTGTAGTGTCATCGTAGATCACAACAGTATTGGTTTCTTCGGAATAGGAAGTAGAAAAACTATTTATGTTACCTGTTACACTAGATACAGGGCCTAAAATATTATTTATGTAATCTCCTAAGCTAACATTACCATTTTCATCTTTGCTATCATTTAAAACTTTAATAAGAAAATCTAAGTTTAACATAATCCCCATTATGTCAGCCGCAAAAGAATTATTAGATTTAGGTCTAAATAAATTATCAGGTTTGGCGCCAACTGCATCTATTGGGGCTGATGGAGTGGAAACATTGCCTCCGTTGGTAAAATTACCATTTCCTTTATATTTTTGTACTATTTCTAAATCTCTAGCTTTAGATGCTAAATCTTCACTTTTTTTAAATACATAGCTAGCTTGGGGTAAACTATTATTTAAATAACAAATTTTAGGATCTGTGGATTGTTGATAAGGATGAGATAACATCCATGATTTTCCATATCTATGATCTATAGAAATAATAGGAGTTAATTTAAGTTCGTTTATACGTTGTTCTTGTTCATCTAAATTAAGTTTTCTAAACTCAGGATCATTTTTTAAATCTGCTTCAGTAGAATATAATAATCCTCTGTCGTTAATAAATCTTAAAAGTAATCCTAAACTAATGTAGTACTGAGGAGCTTCAGTACTTTCTCCGTCAGCTTGAGTTTCCATCGCAATTGATACAAATTCACCTTCTTTAATAAAAGGAAATCCCCACAATTGATTAGCATCATCATCAGGAGTATTAGTAAAAAATTTAGTACCATAAGTAGTAATAGCATCAAAATTTTGACCTTTAACTACTTCTTTCCAGTTTTGGAATATAGTTTCTAAAAGACTTCCATTACCTGTTCCAGGAATATCTCCTCCTGCTCCACTTCTGTTTACTGTTAAGGAATCTATAAGCCCTCCTCTTGTTATTATATCTAAATTAATAGTATAAGTAGCATCGTCATTGAATGACCAGTTAAAATTACTTATATAACCTATAAAACCGTCATAATTGTAACTAGATCGTTTTCTTTCATCGATTAATGCTTCAGTAATAGATGAAAAATCCCCAGTTTTATTCATAAATTGTTCAAAAGGAATAGTAGAAAAATCTTGTCTTAACTGTAGGTTTTCATCATTATCATAGTATACCGTATGACCCCATTCTACGAGTATTGTAAACCCTAATCTCAAATATAGTGCCTCAATAAGTCTAAACTGATCAGGGTTATGAGCTTTAAGACTAATATTTGCTTTACGAATTGCTCCTCTATTAAGGGCTTGAACAGAAATACTCTCAATTCCGGGGGGTGGGCTGTAACCCCATTGGGTAGAGTTTCCTATGCCATATTGGGCTAATACTTGTTCTGAGAGATTATTTGTAGAAGTTGAAAGGGCTTTATTAGGGAGAGTGCCTTTAGAATTTATAGCCCCACTAAATAAAACTAAATTTTTAGCTAGTTCACTTCCGTTTTCAGCAAAATCTCCTAACCCAGCTAAATTTATATCATTAATATCAACACTAGAAGCTACTCTTAACCAAGTAGCTTTACTATTGTTAAAAATAGCATCTTCAGTAGTTGGAGTGGGATTACCTAACTTTTTTTGTCTAACTTTAATTTGGTTAGATAATCCTATTTCTAAATTTTCTCCTATTATACCCATTATGAATTTAACTGATTAAAAAGATTGATTGCTTGACCTGAGTTGGAGGGGATTCTTAATTGAGTACCCAAAGGCAAATGAAATGAGTTTTGAGGAAGCTCACTATTCGCGGCAGAAATAACCCACCATAAATTGGGATTTCCATAAAATTGGTTTGCCAACAGATCTAATCTATCTCCTTCTCCAGTTAAGACATAAATGTCATTTTCAGATAAAGGTATTTTTGGATATTTAGCTGTAGAATAAAACCTGGTCCCATTATTTTCGGTGGGATTTTCAATTATTTTTATGCGTGAATATCTAGACATTAGCTTTGAGTTTCAATTGAAGACCCGTTAGTCGCAGCTCTTGCCTTTTGAGAGAATTTATAACCTCTACCTCCTGCTCCTAAGTTAATAAATTGTTCGTTAGGAATAGCTTTTTCACCTGTAACATAATCTCTAGAAACTAGATTTTCAACAAAATTATGAATAGGTGTGAAAGAAAAACTATCTACATCTATAATTTGGGGAAGTTGAAGAGAATTATCGTCTTCACTTCCATCTAATTTTCTTCCAATATCCCAAGGAGATTCTTCAGGAATACTAAAATTAATACTATTTAATATACCTAAAGTATTATTTAAATAATCTCCTACTGTTAATTTAATTATATTACCTCTCATAAACCCACCAGCAGAATAATTAGGAGCTATTACAGAAGCAAGATAATTTAACTTACTATATAAAATAGATTGTTCATATTTAGAATGAACTACTACTCTAAATCCCATATTAATATCTCTACGATAACCATTATACTTGTAAAAACTGTTTCCTCTGCCCATATATTTTATAGCATTCCATTCTGCATTATGTTGATCTGAGAATGTTTTTAAATAAGCTCTAAAGTGGATCCAAGTTGTGTTTCGAGTTTCGCCTGTGGAATCTAAATCAAGAACACCTATATTAAATTTAATTATATCATCATACCCTTCACCTTTTCTAGCACTTTCATTTGTAGAAGAATATAAAGGTTGAGCATTAACTGAGTCAGGTTGAAAAATATCAAGGTCAGGTTTAGAAAGAGAAGAAATATCAGTAGTATAATAAACAGATTTATCTCTTCCTTTTTTTCCAGGATCTCCTTCTCCGTAAGTTTTAGATCTATTAAATTCTGTATAGTCTGTAGGGGTACCGATTAATTGTTTAATTCTATTATCTTGGACTCCAGTTAAGGATTTTGCCTCAGTAGATAAAAAGTCGGTTTCAAAATTGGAAATTCCTTCAAGGCTAAACCCAGTTGAAGTAGATTTAGATCTTTTAACAATTAATTCAGGAGTGTAAGTTAAGAACTGGGAGTGGATTTCTCCTGTGGTTTTGTTACGGTTTAAACCTTCATTTGTATTAAATACTCTCCTTATAGCTGTTTTTCCTCCAAGAGTAGCATTTGGGCCTCCTATATATTGGAATAATAAAGTAGGATCTTGGGATATACCAAATATACCTAAATTGGTTTTAGCAGCATCAATATTTTTTACAGCTTGAGCTATATTTTGACCTATATTTCTAAACGAATTAGAACCTTTTAATGAGTTAAACAAATTTCTTCCTCTACTTAATAAAGAATCTACTTCAGAAACCCCTTCAAGATTAGTTTTAGGAGAAACTATTTTATTTTCGTATAAAAGTAATAATTTGTTTTTATTTTCTGATCCTAAAGTATTAGTATTATATTCAGTTTGGGTCTTTTTAAAGTATTTGTCGTTATCATCTATACGAAGAGTTTTCCCTTGCTTTACAAAATGAATTCCAACATTGTTAACTGCTGCCTGAGCTATAGTATTTACAGGATTATAAGCTCTAGCAGGAGCAGCACCTGTTAATGGGGCTTGTCTTGAAAGAAGTTCTTGTTTAGTAATAAACAAATACCCATTAGGGGATCTTAAATTAGTTAAAAAATTAGTTAATCTAATTTCATCTTCAAGAACAGCTGATACGGCACGTACACCTCCTCTTATAAGAAAATCATTTCCTAAAAAAGAAGTGCCAAAATTCATAGACCTCGTCCTACTAGGAGGATCTTGACGAAAGTAGGGTTGACCACTCCATCCACCACCCCTCCTATCCCTCCCATATTTTAGGGAGGTTAGGTCTGAAGTCATATCAACTAAAGGCATTATACTCTTCCAGCTTGTCCTTCGGGGGCTTTGTCTTTATAGGTTACAGGAGTTTGACCATTATTTAGGTCTAAGTTAGAATTAGCTAATAAGGATACAACACCATTAGCTCCTGCTACTGTGTTAACATTAGGAGTTTGACCGTTGAATCCTAATGAAGAATCACCCTTTTGTAATTTTGCTAAGATTGAATTATCTGTTGCCATAATTGTTTTGATTTAAAATTAAAAAATTGGTTTATTATAAATATTCAAAGTTATTGAGTTCTATAAGAAGACATTCCAAGAACAGTTCCAACTTTATTACCATCCATATTAATTATACCCCCTTTTTCTACAGCTGCTACTAAACGTTCTAATAATTCTACAGTACGAGCATTATCCCCACTTCCTCCCCCCATAGGATTAGTAGCTCCTATTACTATATCATCTGGTCTGAATTTTTGGATGGGTTGGCCTGGTCTTGAGATGAAATCAGAAGCTGTATCGGAAGCAATTTGGGTTTCAGATGTTCCTCCGGCTTCTGCCATTAGTGGGCTTATACCTTCTGTATCGGTTTGACCCCCAAATACATTAATTGCCATTTGACCCAAACCAGACATATCAACGTTTTCGGATACTAAGTCGGCAACCATTCTTCCGATATAATCACCGGCCATGCCTCCTAACATAGTACCTACTACAGGTACAGGAATAAGAGTTCCTAGTGCTGCTCCTAAAGCACCCCCACCAAGTCCACCTAAAGCATTTAAAGTAGCACTACCTACAGTTCTAGGATCAGCAGCTGATCCTGCAGCTTGAGAAATTTCAAAAGCAGCAATTGCTGGGCCTATTAGGGCTCCTACTCCAGGTAATTTTTTCAAAAGTTTACTTACACCACTTCCTCCTTTAAAGAATTTTTTAACGTAGGTCATAGGGTTTACAGCATCTAAGGCTTTACCACCCATTTCCACAGCTTGACCTGCTACACTTTTAACTCCACCAACAGCTTTACTTACTCCCCCCTTAACAAAGTCAAATGCTTTACCAAATAAACCACCTCCTCCACTTTTAGTAGCAGCTGTTGTTGCAGCTTTAGCAGCACCTCCACTTCCTTTAGCTGCGCTTGTAGCTGCTTTAGCAGCGTTACCTGCACCCCCACTCATAGCACTAGCAGCACCTGCTGCACCTCCTCCTGCTGAGGCTAGGTTTTTGGCTAAACTTCCAGCTTTACCTACAGCTTCTCCAATACCTTTAGCTAAATTTTTAATACCACTTAATGCTCCTGATAAGAGGCCTTTAAATGATTTAAATACCTCTCCTAATTTACTACCCGCTTTAGCGGCATCATCAAGCCCCCCTGCCATTGTTTTAGTTGCATCATCTACTACACTTGTAGCAGCTTTAGCAGCATTGTCTACAGAATTAGCAGTTGCTTTAGCAACGTCATCTGCAGCACTAGTTGCAGTTTTAGCAACATTATCTGTAGCACTCATAGCAGCTTTGGCAACATCGTCGGCAGAACTAGCTGTTGCCTTAGCAACGTCGTCTGTTACATTTGTAGCAGCTTTGGCGACATTATCCATAGAATTAGTAGCAGCCTTAGCAGCATCATTTGCGGAATTGGCTGCTGTTTTGGCAACGTCATCGGTAGCGTTCATTGCAGCTTTAGCAGCATCGTCGGCAGAACTAGCTGTTGCCTTAGCAACGTCGTCCATAGATGAAGCGACAACAGTAGCACCCCCTCCAGCTAAGGTAATATTTTTAGCTAAATTACTTGCTTTACCTACTGCATTTCCAATCCCCTTACCTAAATTTTTAATATTATCTAAAGCCCCTGAAAGTATTCCTTTAAGTGGTTTAAATATTCCTCCTAATTTACTACCCGATTTTGCTACATCATCTAGAGTTCCAGTCATAGATTTAGCAACGTCGTCTGTGGCATTCATTGCGGCTTTGGCAGCGTCATCTGCGGAGTTAGCTGCTGTTTTAGCCATATCATCCATAGAATTAGCAGCAGCTTTAGCGGCATCATCTGCTGTTCCTCCTAATTTACCTAAACCTTTACCTAAATCGTCTACTGATCCTCTGGCCCCCTTAATACTTTTAGTAAATTGTTTAAATTGAGCAATCCCCCTACCTAGTTTCATTAACAATATAGCAGCGGTAAGAGCACCAATTGCCACAGTTAATGCTGGGATATATTTGGCTAGGGAATTCATGGCATCTTTCATTCCCGTAATAGCTTCTGTAGGGAAGGCAGAAGCCATAGTATCTGCCATATCTATTTGGGCTTCTAATGCTTTTTCTTGTAAGGTTTGGGCCTTTAGTTTATCAACTAGTTCCTCTTTACCTACTTTTTTCTTTAATGCTGCTAAAGCTGCTTCTTTTTCTTCTTGAGTTTTTAAATTATCAATTGCTTTTAATTCATTTTTAAGCTTTTGATCAAGGGTATCACCAGCAGTTTTAGATAAGGCATTTAATGCTTCTTGTTCTACAAACATATCGGCCATTGAATCACGAGACATACCCATTGCTTTAGCAATGGATTCTTGCTCAATACGATTCATATCGGCAAATTTTGCAGCAGTAATGCCTTGTTTTTGGAGTTCTTCACCCATTTTAACAAGGTCATTATCTAAAGCAGCGGCCCTGGCTTTTTCTAAGTTAAGGTCTCGGCCTAATAATAGTTCGGCCTCTAATTCGTTTGCAATAGATTGTTCAAAGTCTAATAATCCCCCAGCAATATTATCTAGTTCTCCCATGCTCAAGCCCATCTTCTTGGCTTGATAAGCAGCTTCAGCTAAATTTTTACCTTGGGCTTGGGTAGAAAGTTTAACTGCATTAGACATATTATTAACATCTTTTAAGATGCCTTTATAATCTATAGCAGTACCATTAACGGCATTTAATACTTGAACTGAACCTATTGCTTCGTTAGTAAACTGTTCAAAGTTTTGACCTGAGGCAAGGGAGAATTGATTAAGTTTAGAAGCTTCATCTGCAGAAACACCCATCTGCTTTGTCATAGCAGTAAAAGTGAGCAATGTTTCTGATGACATTTTGGCTGTAGTACCTAATGCCTGGTTAGCTTCTATTAAAGATTTATTTAAGTCTCCAGCTGTTACACCCTGGATAGTATTAGCAGTGTGGATTAATTCTTTTTGGAAATTAATAGCCTCAGTAGTGTTCATATTGAGAGACTTCTCAAGAGTTACTGAAGCCTCATCTAATCTATTAAATCCTTCAACTGCAGACTTAATACCAAAAGCAGCTATACCTTTTCCTATATCGGCAAAAATACCTGTTCCCTTTTTTATATCTAAAAGGGATTTACCCATAGCCTTCATAGTACTATTGCCCTCTACTAACTCATCATTAAATTTATCAGCAGCATTAGCTAAACCATCAAAAGCTTTACGTAGAATAGGTACTTCTTGAACCATCTCAGATACCCCTTTAAAAGGGTTAACCTTTTCTATTTCTCGGGTAGTCTGATGAATGTTTTCAAATTGTTTTTTTACTTCTTCAGATATACTATTTTGTTCCTGAAGTTGTACTAGGGATTCTGCTAAAGCATCTGCTTCATCCATAGCTTCTTCTCCCCCAATTTCATATAAAGTGTTTATATTTTCCTGAAGGGTGGCTATTTTTGCTGCTCTAGCAGCTGATTCAGCATCTAGTTTAATTAAATCTGATTTGAATGTTTTTTCAAGACTTAATCCCTTTAATTGATCTTTTGTTAAACCTTGAAGTTTTTTAGCAAGTTTTTCTGCTTGGGTTTGGGATGACTTGAAAGTATCTAAAGTATCACCTGATATTTTAGCTGAGTTTTTAGCTGCTTCATTTAAAGCACTGCTAATGCCCCCTAAAGCAGATAATAAGCGGGTAGCTTCTTGATTAACCTTTTTTAGGTTTTCAGGATTTAAATTAGGATCAAATGCCATGTTAATAAATATTTAAAAAGAAAAAGCATCACTGGGATGCTTTTTTCATATTAGTCGAATAAGTAGGTGACTTTGCTTGTGCGTTTTTTTCCGCTTCTTGCCTAGCAGCCCCCTGAAGCCAGCTTTGGGTTGCTTCTTCTTGTTGTGAATTGTTTTTCTTATCGTAAAATTCTTTTATTTTATGAAAGGTAAATTTACGAAGCCACGTAGGCATATTATAAACATCACTCCAAGAATACCCTCCCTGTCCGTGAAATACAATTTCATGTATTTGAGTAAACAAATTTTGACGGACTAGGGGTGCCGCCTCAGAGGTCAGGCCAAAAAAAGCCTAACTCGATAGGAAGCTTTACAGTTTCGCTTTCCCCCTCAGCATTTGTTAATACTACATCCATATCAACATCTGGGGCTATATGACTATAGTGTTTTCTAAATTCTCTGACATCTTTGGCTAAAAAATAGTTGTTAACAAATTCTCTAATATCCTTTCTTTCAGAAGAACCATTAACTGCTATTATAGTATGAGCCAATCTCGTAGTTACGTCAGCAGAAGTTGATTTACTAATTTTTTTAAGTCCTTTTAATTCAGAATCGATCTTTTTTTCATCGTGACCTGTTAAAAGTTTAAAAGTGATTTTATTTTTAGTGTGTGGGAGTTCATATTCAAATGAATTTTTTCCTCTTACATAAAGAGTTTCATCTAAAAACTTGTTTTCTAAAGATGCTAAATCAATTTCTTGTTCTGTTCCACCGTAAGTAACATCATACTTTCCACCATATGCCAAAACACGTGCCGCAATCATAATTGCATTTTTATCACCCACTAGTAAATCATCATAATTAAATTTTGTTACAAGTAAGGATTGAAGTAATTTATCAATTACGGATCCGTTTTTGATATAGTTTTGGTTTGTTAAAATGTCTTCCTCTTTAGCAGTCATGTATTTTATTTCTACTTTTCCCTCTGCTAAAGGATGACCTTCGGGGTATAAAAGACCTTTTGAAGGTAATTCTATAACCTCTGTTGGTAAATTAAATTGTGTATCACTCATTTTGTATAACTTTGTTTTGATATAAATATATCGAGAAATAAAGAAGCGCACTTTCGTGCGCTCCTTTTATATAATATTTTGGCTTATATTAGTAATTCAAGACTGCATAATCGAGTGCAAGTGTTAACGAAATCTCAACTGGGTTTTCAGTGTTGTCGTAGTTGAAATCTCCAAATGTAGCTGCTGTAATAATACAGCCCTTAAGTACCCATTCACTTACTACATCACCTACAGGACCTAAAAGGTTAAGGGTTAAATCTTTTTTGTAGAAATCAGAGTAACCATCTCTACCTGTTACTGATTCGTGTCCTAATCTTACCCATTCCATTACGGTTTGTGCTCCAGAAGGAGTAATTGGATCGTGAAGGGTTAGAGTAACATCATTCCAAGTAGTTTTACCTTTGATCTTACGTAAAACGTTGATGTAGTTTATTGTAATTGCGTTTTGGGTAACTCCAATACCACTGATGCCTTTAACTGCATAGCTAGGAATACCATCCATATACAATATGAACCTATGTTGTTGTTTGGGTTCAAATGCTGTGAAAAAAATTTCGTTTGAATCTAATACTGCCATTTTTGTTGTTTTTGATTATAAATATTAGAGAATCTGTTTTTTTATACTTTTAAGGTTAAACTTCTATCAATCTGGGAAGGAGGCTCCTGTTGGTTGAACATTGAAGTTTAGGATGATAAATTCAGCAGTTCTAGTTGGTTGGAGGTAAACCTGGCCCACTAATTCATTTCTGTCAATTACCGCTGCTGAGTTTAATGACTCATCCATAACAACCTTAAATGCATATAGACCTTGTCTTTGTTGAACTGATTCAAGATATGGGTTTACAATTGCTAAGAAGTTATTTCTAGTAGCTTGTGTGTTTGGTTCAAATACTATATTACCAGCTTGTGAATCCAAGAATTGTTTGATGTTAATCAACAATCTTCTAACGTTGATACGGTCAAGAGCTGAGGCTTTAGTTTGAAGTGTTTTCTGACCAAATACTACAACACCTGCGTTAGGGAAGGAAGTAATTGGGTTAATTTTACCTGCATAAAGAGTATCTCTATCTGTTTTAGTAAGGGATTTTTGAGCTCTTACTACTGTTGGAAGAGCACCTCTATTTAGACCTGCTGGGGCAAACCAAGGCTCACCTACACTATCGTTGTAGGCAAATACACCAGCAATAAATGTTGAAGGTGGTGCCCAGTTTAATTTACCAAGAGCAGGATCACTAGCTAACAACCATGGGAAATAAGCAGCCGCATAAGAATTATTAATTGATGCCGCTGTAGTAACAGCATTTGAAACGCTTAAATCTGTGTAGTCTTGGAGATCAATTATAGCAATTGAATCTGCTCTGTTTTTGGTATTAGTTAATAAAATATTTAATGATGAGGTGTGGTCTGCGTAGTTCAAACCAGGAGCAGCAATTGAGGTATATTTGTAAGCTGTATCGTTCAATAGGTAGAATGAAGCTGTGTAGTCACTACCAGAAACACCACAAATGTTGGTTGGGGTAATATCTTTACCGAAGAGAGCACCTGCTATTAATGCACCAGTACCACCATTAAATGAACCACTACCTGCAGAAGGAACACTAGCAGTATATGCTGAGACTCTTACATTACCTAAGCTATCAGAATAGTTTGGAGTATCATTTATATTAGAAACATAAACATAATTACTTACAGTTGGATATTCACCATTAACCTGGGTGTAAACATTAGCTCCGGTTCCTGAAGCTGAAAGGTATTGGGTACCTACTGCTTTGCCAATATAATTGTCGTCAAATGGATCAAGAGTTACATTGTTATATTGTTCAAGGATAATCTTGTTATTAGTATCATCATCACCTCTTCTAATTATTAAGTTAAATGTACCTGATGAAGTGTTAGGGCTGGTGATTTCATATCTAATATTAAGTTTAGATCCGCTTGCCAACAAACCACCAGAATTTTCAGAACCACTACTATTTTGATCAGCACCCGCTGAAATGGTGTTTAGTTGAAATGATACTGTTGAACCTGAACCAGTAACAGAAGCTGAAGCTGCAGTATAGGTACCTCGCACAACTCTACTAACTAAAAGGCTTTCACCTCCGTTGTTAAAGTAGTTATAAGCTGCTGTTGAGTTAAAGAATGAATAGGTGCTACTACCGCTATCAATAGTATCACCAAATTTAGCCACATATCCTGCGTATGATGTTACTAATTGGGGAACATTAACTGGTCCTTTGACTGTAGGACCAACTATTGCAGCACCCGCCTGAATAATTCCATCAGGAATAAATGACTGGTCTGTTTCGTTGATATAAATACCAGGAGAGACGATGTTGTTGTTTGCCATGAGTTATTCTTGTTTGTATTTTGTTATAAATATTTCAAGAGGTTTCAAGATTAGATTCTGCTTTAATGAAAGTTCCTGAATCTAAATCTATGCTGCCATTTCCATATTTTTGTGTTAGATCTTGTCCTATTTTAATTTCAGATTTTTTAAGTTCTTCAATTTGTTCTACTAATTTTTCTTTTTGCAACTCCAATAATTGAATATTGTACTCTATTTGACCTAAAGAAGCAACAATACGATTTTGGGTTTCTTGCAACTGGATAAGAGAATTAAGCTCTTCTTGGGATAATTTTGTTTGTTCCATAACTTTTAATTTGTTAATAAATATATTAAAATTTTTATAAATTAAATTTAGCGTAAATTATTAGTAGTAGTCTCTTGATCAAACATAATTTTTGAAGAACTAAATACTTTTTTAGGTGATATTAAATCTTTTTGTATTACGTCTGGGATGAGATAACCTTTGAGGGTTAAATCGAATGTAGCTTTTACCGTTCTTATGTCACCTGAGGGAGTATCAGTAGACATATCAAAGGAATTGATTAAAGTATTAAATTTAAATCTTTCAGGATCACCCCAATAAGAATTAGCAGCGTAATTTATAGCTTCTACTATTTTATTTAATTGGTCTACATAATAGGTATAAGCTATACAGCTATAAGTAATAGTAACAAAATCAGGAATTACTATAGCATATGATTCTTTAATAGGATTAGTATCATTTAAAACATTAAACTTACTATATGCATTTAATTTTGTATAAGATTTTTGAAAATATTCAAAATGATGTAAACGGTTAGCATCTATTTTATAGTAAGTAGAATCATTTTTCATACTAGTTCTCTTTACCAAGATAAGAGGGGCCATAATTTTACCTTTAGCATCTCTATAATAACCATCTTTTTGAACATCCTTCCATTTTTCGGGGGACCCATATTTAATAGGAACAGGAATTCTTTGATTATTTTGTACTACAAAAGGTTGAATAACTTTTTCAAAATAATAAAAAATAGTTTCATCAATATCTTGAATACCTAAACTAAAAGGTTTAGTAGTATCATCTTTAAATGATATTTGTTCTCCTCTATTTAGAGCAGTTCTAGTATTAGGTTTTCCCCTACCTAACTTGTCGTAAGGTTCTATTAAACTATTACTAATCTCTTCTTGAGATTTTGGTATAGGTATTCTTCCTTGTGTTGCCATTATAATCTTTCTTTAGTTATTCCTAATAAATCTCCAGGCATATAATTAGTGTTACACACAACTGAGAAGTTAGCTCCAAAATTTTCTAATCCGGGGTTAAGGGGATTAGCATTATTTGGGTAATCTGGGTTTTTGCCTACTATATATTGGTTTGAATTTATATTATTAACTTCGTAATATCCGTTTTGGTATAAAATTATATCACCAACTTCAGGTACTACATTAGCATCTACTAAATCTTCCCTTAAGAATCTAAACTCAATTCCCCATTTAAAATCTATACCTAAATCACTTTCAGGATATTCTTGATCTTGTCTTGCAATTAATGCATTAAATAAATAAGGACCTTCTAAGTATCTACCCGAGGAAGCTTCACCATAAATATTAACTGTAGTTTGAGATAAATTATGTTTATAAAAAGCACATTGTTGAGTTATAATATCCCCCATCAACTCACGGTTAATGGTTGTAAATAAATTTATATCACGGGATTTTCCAAATAATGCCATTAGCCAATAAAGATTGTAAAGGGTACGTTATTTAAATCCTTTTGTAAAAACTCAGCTTCTTGTGCTTTTTTTTCTAATAATTTATTCCTAGAAGTTTCTTCAAGGTATGCCCTTAATCTTTCAATTAATGCTGTTTTTTCAGCAGTTGCTGCTGTGATAAGATCTCCATGGTTTAAAGTAACCTCAGCATTAGGGATAGGAACAGTTCCATACTTACCTCTTATATACCCTAACATTTCTTTACATAATGCTAAAGTATATTCAAAAATCCATTGTCTACCAATTGAATTAATATATGAATAAGTTGGGTTAGCATAGGGTACAGTTGAAATATCTGTTACAACTCCAGTTCCTAAACTACCAGAAACAACAGGATTATTTCTATCAGATTTTAAAACATATTTAAAATATAATTTTTCGCTTCTAGTAGGTATAGGGAATATTCTGATTTTATTGTTAACTAATTCAAAACTATAATTAGATTTTCTAACCATATCATTAAATTCAATGGCTTGAAGTTTACCTAAATCGTAGTTAATGGGCATTAGTAAGAAATTGATGCCTGGGGTATAGTTACCAAATCCAAAAGCGTCTAATAATCCTTGTACATCTGTGCCTGTACCAGCATAAGGGTCAAAATATCTTACAATTGAAGGAGGGGCTTGATAGAATATTTCTTTAACTTCAATATTAGCTTTTTCTATACTTTCAGAAGTAGCAAATTCTTGTAAATCATAAACTTGAGTTCCAGCTGTCATTTGAATGCTGCCTGTTCTGTATTCAACAGAGCCCCCAACACCTGCTTCACTACCGTATTGTTCTGCTATTCTAATTACAGTTCCTAAGTTAGGTTGTTGTAATTTATAATTTAAATTAGAACCTGTGATTGAACCTTCAAGGGATAAATAATTTTGAGATGCTTGATAAGCAAATACTTCATTACCGTATGTAGTTACAGCTTCTTCAAAAGCTGCATAAAAATTAATGTCTTGTAGTTCTACGTCAGTAAGGGGGTATCCTAAACGACGAGAACAAAATACTGCTACTTTATCAGCGTCAGTTTGGAAATCGGTATCATTATCATAAAATCCAAAAGGGGTGTTACCAGGAAAAAACGAGCTAGAGCCCGGCCAAATTGCTGCGTTTGCCATGTTGTTTTATTATAAATATTAGAAAAATTTTAATTAATTTTTCTTTTTATAATTTCTAGTCAATCGAAGAGATATACTTACATTAGTATCAGTAGTAACAGCTGTTGTTGCGCTATCATTTGATAAAGCTACCGCTATTAATGAGTTTGTAGGTAAAGTGCTTATATCAAAATTTTGGGTAAAGTGGTTGATAGAATTAAATGGAGGAGAAACATCTAATACTATATTATTACCTTCAAATGCTCTTGTAAAGTTTAAGGGATCCGAGGGATTAGTTTTGTTATTAGGAGTAATACTTGCTGTGTATAGATCGATTTGAACTTGGCGAGAATTTATATTACTAGCTCCTGATACTATTAGCATTCCTGTTATATCAATAGATCTACTATCCGCAATAGTCATATCATCGCAAGGGATTACTCTATTATAGTAATCAGATGCTGAGATAGGGAAATCAGAAAGCGCAAAATTAGAATTTTTTAAAGCTGTAGAATTGTTATTAAATGATAAAAAGTAGGAGGATCTACTAGCAATACCATCTGCAGTACGAGAAAAACCCATTATATAAGTATCTTGAACACTTGAAGTAGATAAGGTGATAGAATCAGCTATTATATTACCGCTTGAACTAACATATGAAGCACTTTGAGCATTTTCTACATAGGAGGCGGTTTGAGCCAATTGTACATAGGAAGCACTTTGAGCCAATTGTACATAGGAGGAGGTTTGAGCATTCTCTACTACAAATGAAGAAGTAGCAACTGCTGTTGCAACACTATCACTATTACCAACCCAAGCATACCCTAGTGTAATATTTGGTACATCGTTTGCTCTACCAGAGCCATATACAAATCCTGAGCCATTTTCGGCTGATTTTTCTACAATTCCCAAATTTTGGATTAGGTTTGAACCTGTTGGTTTAACATTTGTGTAGCCACCATCTGCTGCTACATAAACTACATCTCCTTCCCCAAATGCAGATGTATTAACTCCGTTAATAAATCCTGTAACAATAGCTATTCCCTCACCTTCAGAATCTAAATTATTTGCTAGTACTCCTATAGCGGGCATTGTATCAGCACTTGAAGCAGAAGCTGCTTTTACTAATACTTGGTTTCCTTGGCTACCTGAAACATAAACCGGGGTACCTTTAGGCAGGGTTCCATCTTCAGCATTTTTTACTTGGATGTATACTTTAGCTTTATCTATTGATAAATTACCAGCTCCGTCAGTTATTATAACATCACCATTTTCTCCGTCTGTTGTTGGATAATTTAATCCAGAAGCAGTTAATGAAGTACTAACACTTATATTGTTTGCTATAATAGTATCACTGGCACTTATAATAGAAGCTGTTATAGAAGTAAAAGGTTGATCTATATTGTCTGCTAGTATATAGGAAGCACTTTGAGCCAATTGTACATAGGAGGCAGTTTGAGCATTTTCTACATAGGATGCTGTGAGAGCATATGAGGCACTTTCTACATAGGAAGCACTTTGAGCCAATTGTACATAGGAGGCAGTTTGAGCATTTTCTACATAAGAAGCACTTTGGGCATTCTCTACATAGGAGGCGGTTTGGGCTAATAGTACATAGGAAGCACTTTGAGCCAATTGTACATAGGAGGCAGTTTGAGCATTTTCTACATAGGATGCTGTGAGAGCATATGAGGCACTTTCTACATAGGAAGCACTTTGAGCCAATTGTACATAGGAGGCGGTTTGAGCATTTTCTACATAGGAGGCGGTTTGGGCATTCTCTACATAGGAGGCGGTTTGGGCTAATAGTACATAGGAAGCACTTTGAGCATTCTCTACATAGGAAGCACTTTGGGCATTCTCTACATAAGAAGCACTTTGAGCCAATTGCACATAGGAAGCACTTTGAGCATTTTCTACATAGGAGGCGGTTTGAGCCAATTGTACATAAGAAGCACTAATAGAAGAAGTTACATTATCTACTTCAACATTAAAAGTAGAACCATCACCTTTAGTAAAAGTGATAATAGCATCTGTAATTGAGGCTGTTTTAAGGAGAGAGCCTGTGATTACATCACTACTAGGACCAGGAGGACCTTGAGGGCCAACTGGACCTTGAGGGCCTACAGTATTTACATTAACTACACTAGTAGTACCTTGATTTACTGTTATTGTTTTTCTTAAATCAGTTACTGTAATACCATTACTAGGAGGAGTAGTGATATTAATTGTATTAGGAGTTAATGAAGTATTAACTACATTATCAGATACAGTTATAGTATTAGATGCTCCTTTATTTACTGTAATAGAGGTATTATCCCCAGAATTTACACTTACTGTTTTTGTAGATTGGGGAGTAATTACAACTTGATTAGTTGTAGTAGATACATTTACAGTATTAGATGACATATTAATAAGATCCT
>Ga0208161_1000407_pt1 | contig 24742 bp, 27 predicted proteins | sample CB_VirMetaG_3_FD_184538 | JGI IMG/M metagenome (GOLD analysis project Ga0208161, IMG submission 184538) | Freshwater to marine saline gradient viral communities from Chesapeake Bay - CB_1508_1S Viral MetaG (SPAdes) (version 4) | ecosystem: Environmental > Aquatic > Marine > Coastal | place: USA...
TACTATCAAAAGACGCAACACCTTTATTAGATGTACTAGCGTCTTCTCCTGCAACAGTTATTGTTGTTCCAACGTGAGTAACATCCATACCTTCGCCACCGTTTATTGTAAAACCGTGTGTTGATGGAGTTAATGCACCTGAATCTGTTGTAACAGTTTTAACTACAGTATCTTCTAATGTAACCGCACCTGAAGTAACATCAAAATCGTTACTATCAAAAGAAGCAACACCTTTGTTAGATGTACTAGCGTCTTCAGCAGATACAATTACTGTATCTCCACTTATTGTTGTGTCAATACCTTCACCACCTGCAAAGTTTAAAGTGTCTGTTAATAAATTAATTCCAAGACCAGTTGAACTATCATCTGAAACGTTTAGCGTTGTGGCAACGTTAACTGTGCTAGCCGCTGTGATTCGTCCTTGTTGGTCTACTGTAAATGTTGGAATAGCAGTTGTTGATCCATAGGAACCTGGAGTAACTGCTGTGTCATCTAAATCTATTGAAATATCATTATTGGAAACAGTTGTTGTAATACCTGTATCACCAGTGAACGTAATAGTTTCACCTGTGTTTACAGTATCATTTGAACCAACGTCTGCCGCTATAGATAAAGTTTGTGTAACTGTACCAAATGATAAATTACCTGAACCGTCTGTTTGTAAAAATTGTCCACTTGATCCATCTGAGATTGGTAATGTAAAGTTTACATTATCCGCTAAACTATTTGGTGCTTTTAATTGAACATAATGAGCACCATTGTTAGTACCTTCATTAAATTTAATTCCACCACCTGTTGAAGCATTATTACCTACAAAGATTTCATCAATTGCTTTATTTGAATCAACAAGTAATGCTGATGAAGCACTTAATGTACCGTGTACGTGATCTAATAATTGAGTAAAGTATTTACCGCCAATAATATCTATATTAGCAGCAACACCGTTTGTTTCTGTACCTGAACCTATAAAGAGTCTATCACCAAAATTACCTTGGGAACCTGTGCCGTATGTAAAGGCTAGTTCGCCTTGTGCTAGTTCCGATGGTGCCTGAACGCCTGAGGATCGTTTTATTTTAATAATTGTTGCCATAAATTCCTTTTATTTAAAAGTTACCGCCGTTGAAAATAATAGTTCCTGTATTACTTTCAATTGTTGTTTTGGTAACAAATTTATCTGTTGTTGCGTCATACTGAATCATAGAACCGTCTGTTAGTGTGCTACTATTCACGTCACCTAATGCTCTTAATTTAAAATTACTGCTTGTACCTGAAGATGGTTGAACAACTTGAACTCTATTTGGTCCAGTAGAATTGCTCTGCACTTTTGCTGTAATGACCGTAGTATTTCTTACATTTGCCATTTTAATCTCTCTATATGTTAAACAAACAGTATTTGTTTATACTATTTATATTTTTGTAACTTCTGGAAGAACTGTAATAATACCTTCAATAACTCTAGTAACTGTACTATCTGAAGCAACTAATTCAACATCATATACATAACGACCTTCAGTTATGCCACTAGTTATATTAGCAGGTAATGAAAGGTTTACAACACCTGTTGTTGGATCATCTGCGATTGTAACTGTAAAATTGTATGCTGTAGTTGATGAATAACTTCTTCTCATTTGAGAATAAGCAGAATATCCTGTCAGATTAAAAGCGTTGCCAGCACTATCTTGTACATTTACACTTGCTGTAAAAGTCGTGCCTTGGTCTAAGAATAGGTTAGCAACAGCAGCCATTATTCAAATCCTTTACAAATCTTTTTCCAGATATTAGTAATAAGTCTTTTAATCTTTTTCATAAGTCTCTCCTAACTTATATTTATAAGAATTAAAGACTATTTCTGATTATTTCTATAGACTTTTTATGACTTAATTTTGTGCTATTCTCTATGATTTCGTGTCTTTTATGAATTTGATTCCATATCTCATCTTTTAAATGAGGAGATAACATATCGTACTCTTTTCTTATAGAATCATAGTCAAACAATTCTTGTCCGTGCATAACTAAAGTGAAATTTGCACTTTTGAATAAACAATAGGATGATTTAAAATCTTCAGAAACAGGTAATTTATGTTTCCACTTATCTAATTTATATTTTAGACTTTCAGGTAAAACTAAATTGTTTTTTAAGTCTTTCCAAAATGGAGTATCTTCAGGTTCAACAACATAATGTAAAGCAATAAAATCTAAAATGTTATTCATCACAATATTCATTTCAGTATTATAATCGTTTATATCTTTTTCACCATAATTATTTAAATAATGAATAAGTAAAAAAGATTGATTAATAGTTGTACCTATTGAAGACGCTTCTAAAGGTTCTACAAAACTTCCTGCTAATCCCATAGCAACACAGTTTTTAATCCAAAATCTATCCATAGTACCAGCGTCAAACTTAACTTTTTTACCAATTTCAATTTCATATCCTAAATACTTTTCAACTTCTTCTTTTGCTTTGTCAAAGTCCATATAATTATCATTGAAAACATATCCGTTGCCCCAACGACCATAAGTAGGTATTCTCCACATCCAACCAGCGTCCATTCGTCTAGCAATTGTCCAAGCATTATACTCATCTGTATCTTTTGTTGGAAAAGCAATTGCACTATTCATTTTTAAATATTTGTCATATGATTTCCACTTACCACCTAATTTTTTAATTAACATTCTTTTCATACCAGTACAATCTATATAAAAATCTGCCGAGTGTACTGTACGTTTACCTACTAATGTTTTAATATTACCTTCTTCATCTAAATGTATATCTTCAATTTCATCATTAACTACTTGTATATGTCTATTTGAACAAAGTCTTAACAAAAAGTCATTTAATTTAAAAGTATTAAAGTGATATTGATAAACTGGAGAAAAATTAGGATTAACTAAAAAATCTGGTAAGAATTTGTTTTCCCACAAAACAGAATCTACACATTCTTTTGCTTCTTTGCCTTCAGATATTAAAGCACCATAACCAGCAGGATACATTCCTAATTCTAAACTGTATGGTTTATTAACACTATGTAAATAATCTTCTCTAGTCCAATTTTGAAACATTATACCAGATTTAAATGTAGCATCCGTCTCTCTTATTAATTCGTGTGTACTTAAACCAATGAAATCCATAAACTCTTGCCAGTGTTCGGTTGATCCTTCACCAACACCTATGATTCCTATGTTATCTGATTTAACTACTTTAATTTTACAATTACTAAATCTGTGTTTTAAGATTAAAGCGGCAACTAATCCTGCTGTGCCACCACCAACTACTAATATTTCTTTAATATCTTTTCTCATTTTGTTTTTAAGAACAAAAATGTAGTTAAAACCATTCTTGCGTCTTCTTTTTTTTCTCCAAAGTTGTCTTCAGGTTCGTGGTCAATGTGTGAATCGTAAAAAACACCATTATTAAAAATATTTTCTGAAACTTTTACGTTATTTTCATCAAAATATAACTTTGTACCACTATTTATTGGTGGATTTGGTGTTAAATACACTACTCCTGCCAAATATTGGTTAAAATCTTGGAATCCATATTCAAAATCTTTGTGTTTGAACAACTGATCGCCATTTTTTGTATAAGAAAATGAAAATTGAGTCATCCAACGGTCATATTTTTGATGAAAGTCTGAAATTTTTAATATTTTTCTAGCAATTGCATAAAATTTTTGACAAATTTGATAATACAAGTTGTAGTTTATATCATTTAAGTACTGTGTTCTATGTCCTGGAAACCCACCAATGTTGTTTGGGTGATTATTTTTATCAAAATACTCTAAAGAGAGAGCATAATCTCTAATTTCTTTAGGATTTTTAAAAAAATCTTTGACAATTAACATAATATTATTTAAAACTATTACCGTGTATCCATCCAACTATAGAATATCTTGTTCCTTTTGATACTTCTTTAATTTTATGAGTTAAATAAGAAGGAAAGATAATAACTGATCCTTGTTTTTTAGCACTAGGAACTAATTTTCCATTTAAAATTTCAACGTCACCACCTTCATAATCTTTTTCATCTGACAATTGAATTATAAAAGATAATTTTCTTGTAGGATATTCAGCGCCTACATCAATATGCCAATCAAAGTAATCTCCTTGTTCATACTTTAATATTTGAGGTAAATCATTATCTAATATTCCACTACAATCAAATTTATATTTTTCTTTATTAACAAATTGTAATAACTCATTTATAATAGTGTACGGCCATCCATTTTGTCCAACTGGCAATGGTTGTGTTTTTACTTTTCTTAAATATTTAACATTTGGGTTGCCAGATACTCCACCATTTTCCCATAATTCAGTTTCTACTGAATTGATGATTGCTTTACATTGATCTGAATTTAATAATTGTACGTGAATTGCTTGTGATATGTTTTTATTTGATAAAATAGATTTATTTTCTATTTCTGTTTGCAATTCATCTTGTTGCGAAACTACTGTTTCGGATTGTTTTGGATTTAATTCTATACCCATATTATATTCACTCCTTTTATAATTTATTATAACTATTTATACTAATAATTTGAATTGCCTTTTTTTGCCTCTCTCATATATTCATCTATATCCCAATTTTTATATTTCTTTTTTTGATTTTCTAAAACTTTTTGATGATTTATGAAAGCAATTTCTTCTGCTTCTGCTGAAATAATTTTATATCTTGGATCATCTTTTTTTGCAAACTTACTAACACTAGGAGACTTTTCAAACATTCTGCCTGCTTCTGCATTTACAACCCAATCTTTTAATCTTCTTCTATTTACAGGTTTATATTCTTTTTCTGTTCTCCACATACCTGTTTTATCCTGATAACGTTTCCATCCTTTTGGCATATCATCTTTAACACGTAAACCACCATATTGAGTATCAACTTTAGTTGTATAATGTTTACCAAAAGTTAACTTTCTTGTGTTACCTTTATACCATTCTTGTTGATCTTTTAAAAATTGTTCTTGTCTTAATTTTTTTTCAAAACGCTCTAATCTTTGTTCTTCAGTTTCTTTTTTATAAAAGATACCTCTACTGTCAATACCTGTGGCAGAGTCATTTATTCTATGTCCACCGTGTTTACCTGGATCACCTCCAGAACCTTTTCCGTCATAACCAAATACTGCGTCATAATTATGTTTATAAGGAAACTCCTGTAGTGAAGGTACAGAACCTTTGTGATATTTTCTTTTAAGAACTATAGGTGTTGGGAATTTTTTAGTTGTCATAATAATATTTAGTCAAGTAAAAAGGGCGACTTTTTATGGTCGCCCTTTGAATTAGTTTAGACTATACCCATTGTAGAGAGACACCGTGTATTCTTATTGCCTCTGTTAAATTAGACATAGTAAATTTGTATTTCATTTGAGTACCAGATGGTTGACCTGATACGTCAATAGTTGCTGAATAAACTTTCTTACCACTAGCGCCTTCTAAATAACCACTATCAACTAGTGTTGCGTTAGTATAAGTTGCTCCATTATCTCTACTTACAGCAGCGATAACGTCTGTGTTTAAAGTTTCAGAACCAATTTCCATAAATGCAACAAGTCTTGCTTTTGAAGGAACAGTTGTTGCTGTGAAAGCAGCAGATTCTAATACACCTGATGTATTACTTGGTTGGAAAGCATAAGTACCACCACCGATACCAGGATTACCTCTACCAGAACCACCTCTACCAGCAGATGAACCGTAGTAAGGATCACCTTGGTTTGGAGTACCGTAACCAGAACTACCTTGTGAAGTACTACCACCGCTTAATGAATAACTTGGGTTACCACCTATGTAGCCAGAGCCGCCTCCGCCACCTCTACCAGGATTGTGGTTAGATGAACCTCCGCCGTAGTAGCCTGAACCACCACCGCCGTTTTCACCACCGCCACCACCGTAGCCGTTGTGTCCAGAAGGAGCAGCAACGTTAGATGAGTTACCACCGCCGCCGTGTAATTTACCACCAGATGAACCACCGTGACCGCCACCGCCGCCACCTTGTGTACCACCTGAAGCACCACCAGAAGGTGCAGGTTGACCAGAGTTTCCTCCGCCACCGCCTCCAAATCCATCGTTATATGCACCAGCACCAGCACCAGCAATCATAATAACATCATTAAATGAAGTTGTTGATCCTGAAGGGAAACTGTGTGTACCTGGCCATACGCCTGATAAACCACCACCGCCACCACCGTGACCGCCTTGGTTACCAGCACCGCCGCCTATAATTACTTGAAATGAATCTCCGTTTGAAACGTTGATTGAACCTTGTGTGTGACCACCGCCACCACCATTACTGCCTTGAGCAGGAGCAGTTGTTCTAGCACCTCCGCCACCGCCCCAAAAATACCATTGAATTGAACCATCACCACTAGTAGCATTTAATGTACCAACTGTTGATGTAAATGTAAATGGGTTTGTTTGAGATACAGGAGCACCTAAGTTTGAATAGTAATCACTTGGAGTGTCATATTCTAAATTTGGGTTTGCTCCAACTCCAGATGTATCGTTAAATTCATCTACAATACCATCTGTTAAATTGAATAATGTTAGACCGTCATTAACGGCTAATTTAAATCCTAATACACCAACGTTTTCGTTGACTGTATCTAAATCTGTTGATGTTACTGCGCCACTAATTTTAGAGGAAGCAATAGCAGCACTTGGAGAAATGTCATTATTGGTAATACTTCCAGATAAATTAGTTTTACTGTACGCAATAGCAGCACTTGCCGAAACATCATCATTAATTAATGTTGCGTCTTTTATTTTAGCGCTTTCAATAGTATCTGTTGTGATATTATCGTTTGTTATTTTAGTTGTCATACTTCTATTTATCCTCTATTATATTTATACGGTTATGCCCATTGTACGGAAACACCGTGTATTCTTGATTCTTGGTTAGCACATTCTATTTTATATACTATTGATGAACCACTAGTTGATGAAAAAGTTTGTTTAGCAGACCATATTTTCATACCAGAAGCGCCTGTAAAATAACCGCCATCTGTTAATGTCGCTGTTGTAAACGTTGATCCACCATCACGTGATACACTAACTATAAAGTCTGTGTTTGCTGTAGGACTTCCAACATCTTCTTGCCATAGAATAACTCTAAACTTAGACGGAGCAGATTCTGCTGAATAAGAGTTACCTATAATTGTTCCTGATACACCAGAAGCATTGTTATAATAGTCATCTGTACTATTATAAGTCATACCTGTAGAACTAGAAACACCTGTTTCATCTTCGTATTGGTCAACAAAACCATCCACTAATGCCTGTTTTGATAAACCTTCATTTTGTGATCTTTTAAAATTTTGAGCAGCCACAGCATAAAATAATCTATCTACCTCTGCTTCAGCAGCGATACCATTACATTTTGATACTGGAATGCCAGCAGCACTTGTTATGTCAGCGTCCGTTATTGAACCTGATAGATTAAATTTACTTTTTGTTATAGCAGCGTTAGCAGCAAAATCGTCATTACTTAAAGTGTTTAACTTTACTGATCCTGATTCTATTGTGCCATCTGCAAAGTTGGCATTTGTTACTCGTGTTGTCATTTAGACGAACTCCTATTTTTAGATTGGCAATTCTCTAATAATGATTTGTACACCACTTGCTGGAGCAGTTGTGAAAGTCAAAGTTGTTCCAGAAATTGTATAGTCAGTTGTTGGTTTTTGTAAAACTCCGTTTTCTGTTACTAACACTTTATCAACTGTTTGATTTTGTGTTACAGTAAATCCCGTAGTTGAACCATCACCTGTTGCCGATCTAACATTGATTTCAGTTGGTCTGTCTTTACCTTGTATGTATCTTACCATTGTTATGATCCTACTTTTGTTCCGAAGTAACCAGTTTCGTTGTTTACTTCTCTAGTTTCATCTGCCGCTTTTGGATTATAAACTTCGCCATTATTGCCTACTATTTTAGCAAATACAGTACCGTTAACTCTCTTAATTTGTGCATTAAGAGTCGGTGCGCTATTACCTTTATCGCTGTCGTTTATAATTTTTTTAATTGCCATATGAACCTTTATTTGTTAAAAAAAATATTATACGTCTTCTAAAACAGACATTACAACATCTATTGATGAACCAGCAGAAGCCTCTGCTCTAATTACATCACCTGTTGTACCGTCATTTTGAAGAACTATTTTGTTACCTTGCATTATTTCAACTGTAGTGTTTCCTGGAACTTTTAAATCTTTACAGATGTAACCATCGTTGGTTCCATCATAGTTATCTAAAAATAGACCTACTGTTCTTTCAGAAGCATTTTTATTACAAACTGAAATGCCGATAACGATTGATTCTAATGCTGTAGAACCTGCACCTGCTGGAACTGTGTAAACAGCGTCCGCTGAAGCGCCAGTTGATGTTCCTACATCACCTTTTACTTGTCTTTTAAAATCGTTTGCCATATCTCCGTCCTAATTTATTTTATTAGTTTAGATAAATTTACTAAACTAAATGTTTTGTTTATAGTTAGTCAACTTATACATTATCTATTTATATTTCTCTCTATCCTAATGCTATTGCCTGAGCGATTGCAAAAGGTTGAGTAGCAACACTAGTACTATTTAGTGTTAAAGTACCAGTAGCGTTTATATTAGTGCCACTTATAGAAGTACTAGTGAAACTTGTAATTCCTGATATAGTAGTATTTAGTGTTACTGTCATAGTATCTGGACTAGACACAGTTGTTGTAATATTACTGTCACCAGCAAAATTAAATATATCTCCTCCAACCGCATTAGCAACAACTTCTTGTGTTGTAGAACTACTATCTCTAATTGTAAATTTAGCAACTCCAGCATTGATTTCATTAACAGCACCAACAATAGATGTTGCTATGGTAGTTAATGTAGCAGGATCGCCTATATCAGTAGATGATAGACTATTAAAACTTGTTCTAAAGTTTTCTAATGTATCTGTTACTGCGACTGTTCTTGCTGTCATTACTTACTAAACTTTCTCTTTTAATAATTTTTTAATTTCTAAAATTTCTGCTTTTAAAGAATTAATTTCTCTAACCGCTGCTTTCATTTGGTCGTTATTCGAGTCTCTCTCTCGTTTTCTTTTCATATACACTTCATATTCAGATTTATTTGAATTAACAATCGCTTGAGATTTACTGTCTCTAACTAGTGAAGTGTATCCTTCAACTTTTAAATAACGACTCATAATTACTTTACTAAATTCTATTTCCGTGAGAAGCGTTACCTCTTACTTTGATATAATGATTTGTTGGGTCTTCAGCAATCCAAGCATTTAACTGCGTGTAATTGTATGAAGATGTATCATTTAAATCTATGTAGTGATAATTGCCGTGTGTATCCGTAACCGCTATTTTTATTTTAGCAGCATTTGTATCGCTGTAATCATTATTTTCATACAAATATCTTGCCTCTAAAATTTCATCTTTTGAAAAAATAGCAGGTTTAAGATCAGGATTATATCTGTCATCGTGGTTTAAACTCATTTGTTTCTCCTTTTTCTATATTTATACTGCCAAGGCAATTGCTCTCATATCTCTCAATATTGGAGGATAAGATGAAATACTGCCTTTCATAACTATTTTAATTTGAAAAGAAGTAAATGATGATAAGTTACTTACTGAATATTTGTATTCTTTAAATGTTACATCATCTTCAGCAGGCGTTACTGTTAAGTCTTCGCTACCATCTGTATTAAATGGTACCCAACTTAAATCATCAATTTTTCTTTCGTCTTGTGAACCTATAATTCTATAATATACTCTTACACTTGAACTTGATCTTACGTTTTGAGTTAATCTTACATCTAAAGATGTTGACTCATTTTCCAATATTACAGGTTTAGTTAAATAAACAGCAGCAGTTGAAGTTCCAGATGATGATGTATCATCAACATAGTCTGGAGTGTTTCCTGAAGTTGGATTATTTAATCTGTTACCTATTACAAAAGCACTTGTTCTTTGTAAGTCAATAGCAGGTGAAAGTTTTGTATTTGTAGTTGATAACTCTATAGTTACAAACAAAGATTTATTTCCTGACATTTCGTTTGTTTCATTTATTTCACTTGCAACCATTTTAGGTGCTTCAAAATAAATGTTGTCATTAGGAACAACTGAAATTCTATTTCCATAAGTTGTTAAACTAAATTCTGATTCAGAACCGTGTATAGATTTACCTGAAGTAGGTTGTACAAAAAATCTCATTGATGTATCTGGTACTTGTAAAGTTTGTATACCTGCTAAGTTTAATACATCATAAACTCTATTTTGTGTAGCAGTTACAGTTGTACCTCCAACATCTCCTGTTGCCGTAGCAGTTCCAGTAGTTGTAATATCATAACTATCTAAAGTTACGTTTGAAATACTTGTATATGTTCCATTAATATCACCAGAAGCAATACCGTTATATGTACCACTTGCTAAACCAGCAATAGTAACGTTGTTACTTGTTCCGTGCATACCGTGGTTTGGATGGAATACTCTAATCACACCAGAACCATTTGTTGTTCTTAAAGGATTATTTTTAAGTGTTCTTGCTGATAATGTATCGTTTGATAAAGTAACTGTTCCTGTTACGTTACTAAATTCTGCACGTTTTAATTTAAATTTAAAGTCTTCATTTTGTTCAGCAGACCAAGTTGTGCCGTTTTGTGATTTAAATAATACACCAGCATATGGTTGTGCTGATATTGTTCTATCTGAACCTATATTTGTTTCTCCCATTCTTGCAACATAAACATTATATTCTTGTGAGTTTGCTAATAATACAAAACAGTATTCAACATTGTCTTGTATATAAACAGGACTTGGAAACGTAAATGTAGTTACCGCTGAAGCGTCTGAAGATATATTTACATCAGCAGGATTTTTTGTAACTTCCGAGAATGGTAATATTTTTTGACCTGGATAACCATTTACAACATTTCTTAATTGAAGTGTAACTGGAATATTAGAATCTTTAGAACTGAAATAAACATCTAAAGAAGTTAAAAATACACCACCTGCGTCATCTATTAAGAATGTTTGTGCTAAAGGATCGTGGTAACCAATTTGTCTTTCTTCCGTTCTTGTAGATGTTCTAGTAATTTGTCTGGATTCATCTACTGCTCTATTTTCTACTCTAAATTCTCTACTTGAAATAATTGTTTCTCTTACAGTTTCTAATAAACCTCTAGCAATATATTCTGCGTTACCAGCAGTTTCAATAGTGCCAGTTAAACTATTTGTAGATGAACTTGTTAATCTAAATTGTCTTTGACCTGTTCTCCATCTAGGATTTGAATCAACTTTTGGATCAGGTATTGCGAAAGTACCTGATACTGCACCATTTGTATCTGAAACTAAATTACCACCTAATGAACCACCTGTCGGTGTAACATATGAAGATATATCTATACCATCAAAGAAAGGATAAACTCTAGTATTAGGTTTTAATCTTGTAGCAGAAAAAGTTAATGTTCTACTTCTAATAAACGGAACAAAAGCAACTGATACAATTCTATCACCAATTGATGTTCTTACAGTTTCAGGTATTGCAACTGATCTAATACCTGTTCTTGTTTGTGAAACTTGTTGTGCTGTTGTAATTTCTTCTTTTGCAATTACTCTCCAACCGTGTCCGCCTCTTGTTTCATAAGTTGATACACGTTGTCTTTGTACTTCAGATGGAGTGCCTGCCCAAGTATCTTGCCAGTTGTTCCAAACTGTAGATAAAGGAAATTCTGATAATTGACCAGAGTTACCAGTTTGTTTAACTAAGTTATCCCAACTACCATTAGGATTATTAATAACTAATTCTGGTGCTCTTTCTGTTTCTCTCCACTCGTCTGTTGGTGGAGTTAATTCTATTGAACCAATCCAAGTAAAAATACCAAATGGGTTTACGTTGATTGATTTACTTGCATATGGTTGATCTATTAAAGTTGTTTCTGTATAAGGTAACGTTAATAAGTCACCAGTCTTTTGATAAAGAGCAGCCGTTCTATCAGCAGCAACTATGGCAGTACCATCGTCATCTCTTTCAATAAGTTTTACAGCATCCTCGTGGAATGTAGGTCTTGCTTCACCTTTTGCATAATCAATAGATAATTTGTAATCGTTATTTCCAACGTCACCTATTCCGTGACCAACAAAGTTATCAACTATAAATCCATTTTTAAATCTGTCAAAACCATTTGCGTCTTGTATTTGTAAATTCTGTGCTTGTGCTTCTAATAAAGATAATTGAGTATAATATTCAATAGTGTCAATTCTTTTTGAAATAGCACCAATATCTCTCATTGTGTATCTTCTATTATCAACAGTTTCAATACCTACTTCAGATGTATCTAAAGTGTAACTTGGTAAGTATAATGTGTAAAGGTGCATTGCATTATCTAATGTACCAGGTACATTTGGACTTGATGAACTAGCGCCTTTTAATACTTTAAAGTTGCCTTCTTTGTCTAAGAATATTTTATCAACTCTTTGTAAATAAAATTCAAAGTCTGAAGTTATGTCTGAATTAAATCTTATAACATCAACTGTTGAAGCACCTGTACCATCAAATGATCTATCTTGGACTCCTGAATTGATTGTTGAAGCGTCATCAACACGTGGTCTAAAATCTAAACTATCTCTTAATTCAAATCTTTCACCAGTAGTAACTGAAATATAACTTGGAATATTTTCATAATCAATAACTCCTGAATATGAATCTACATCAAAGTAATCTCCAGAACCGTGTGAGAAATAATCAAAGTCAACTAATAGACGACCAGTTGGCGCTAACGCACCATCATTTAATATTAATCTACCAATATCATAGAAGTTATCTCTTTGACCATTATCTAATGTAAATCTATTTGTAATATCTGTATCACTTGAAGTAGCAGCAGTACTAAAATCTGAAGACATATAAACTGCATTAATTTGATAAACGTCTGCTTTACCTAAACCAATTGTTCCTGATTCAATAACTGTTTGAGAACTTATAGCAACTGTTGAATTAGAGTTTAATGTTTTTGTTTTTGAACCTGCAACTGATCTATTGATTGTTGCTAAAATTTTAACTTTGTGTCCTTGATAGTTTGCACCAAAATCAAGTGTTAAAGTTTTACCTACTGGAGAACCGCCAAGTGTGAATATCGGATCACCTTCGTGGTTGTTGCCTGATAAACTTAATACATCTCCAACTGCACCAGAACCACCAGCGCCAGTTGACATAATAGAAACTGAAAAATCTTTTTCTAACAAAGCACTAAATGTTTCGTTAGTACCAGCAGTAATTGTTACATCACCATTTGATGATAATGTACCAGTAAAGTGTCTTCTTACTTCAAAGTTTGTATCTGTAATACCAGAGTTAGCAGTAGTCTTTAATGTTTTAATTGTTGAATATGGTAATTTAAATATTGATACGTTTCTATTTGCGTCTTGTAATTTTGCACGTCTTCTTGTTGCAATTGTTTTTGTTGAAGCAGCAGCAGTTACACTTGATAAAGTTAAACTGTTATTATTAATAATTGCTTCAATTAATTTTGTTTCTGTATTACCACTATCGTTTGTAAATGAAATTGAATCACCTACTGATAATTCATCTGTAAATCTTGTTCCAATACCTGTAACAGAATCACTACCTGAACCAATATCTAAAGAACCAGATAATACAAAATTTTCTCCATAAGTGTTATCTAGTGCTGTATCAGCAGTATATGTTGGAGAACCTGCCATACCAACTTGTTTAACGTTGTGTATATCATATTCTTGTACTGCATTAAATCCAACTGCGTTTGATTGTATAACCGCTGTGTTACTTGAAGTACCACCTGTAATTGTTTCTCCAGCAACAAATGTTCCAGATGTATTTGATATAACTACAACACCGTGTGTAGCGGTACCACCTGAAGTATAACTTGTTACATTAACTGCGTTACCATCTGTATCATAAATTTCAAAAGTATTTGCGTCTGGATTTCTAACTGTAAATACAGCAGTACCTTGTGCTGATGAATCTACTTGCCAAGTAGCACCTGCTATAGTAACTTGTTGACCTTCTTTAAAAGTATGACCTGTAGAAGTTACAACACCAGGACTTGCAACAGATATATCTGTTATTGTAGCAGACTTAGTTGCTGAAATAGATTGAACTGTACCAGTAGCATTTGAAGTACTACCAGTTACTACTTCACCTGTAGTAAATGATTGATTAGTTGTAATATTTAAATGTGTGAATAATACTATGTCAAATAGATAGTGTTTGTAAACTGCACTTGTTAATGAACCACTAGCAAAAATATTTGATGTAGCAGTGCCAGATACATATTCAAATCCTCTGGATTTAGCACGACCTATTTGTGGAACAGTTACACCACTTGTTGATTGTTCACTACCACGTGAACTTGTAGCAGTATCATAAAGATTAACTGCTTTAAATGCTTCAATATCACCAGTAACAAATCCAATGTCTGGCGATCCGTAAATGTTTGTAACATTGATATAGTTACCTACATTAAATCTTGTATTAAAATTTTGTTCAGTATCAAAGTCTCTTGCTTTTTCTACATCAACATAAGTTGTTCCAACAGTTTCTATTTCATAACCTTTTACATATGCTTTACCTGGAGATAATCCAATTGCAAGTTTATCAGCACTACCGCCAGCAGCAGCACTATAGATACCTCTATTGTTACCAGAAATTAAATGTTCTCTAATATCTATGTCAAAATTTCTAACAGTATAATCACCTGACTCGTCATATGTTCTTCTAGCAAAAGTATCTTCTAATATTCCATAGTCAGTTGTTCTAACTCTATTTTGTAAGTTACCATTTGACAGTCTTAATAATTCTATAAAGTTTGCGTCTTCAGTACTTGCAATAGTTTTTTTTGCAAGTGTTAAATCTATTTTAAATCTATGAGCGCCTGGAGCATTTGCGTTTGAAGAACCAGCAGCGTTATCATTTAGAGTTGCGTCATCATTTGAAGTTACAAAAGATTCTACAACAGATAGACCTACTCTATAACTTGGAGTGTTTGTATATTTGTCAAGTATTAAAACTTGATTAGAAACTTGTACGTGAAAACCATTAATGTAATAAACACCTGCTTGTATTTCAGCAGCAGAACCAGTTGCTGTTGTATCTACTGTAGCAGTAGCAGCCGAACCTGATATTGTACAATTTAAAGTTTCACCATCTGTAAATGTGGATGCTGTATTATTAGTTCCAGTCTTTGTATATTTTACATAAAGAGTATCTGGATCAGTACCGTCTGTAGCAACTGCGTTAACACAAGTTGCAACAACTCCTGAAGTAGCACCCGTTAGTGTAACACCAATATAGTTTGAAATAGTTGAATTAGATTTTGCTGAAAGTTTAACTGCATAATATTCCAAGTCATAACCAATCTCGCCAGGAATAATCATTGCACCTTTATCAAAAAGATGATCTGATACTCTTTCGATTTGATTTTGTAATATTGTTTGTGATTGTGTTAATTCTCTCGCCTGAACAGCAAACGCTGGTCTAAACAATATACGGTGAAATTTTTTACTTTCAACGTAGTCATCATAATATGGCGAAAGATTAAAGTCTGTAGGACTTGGCATTTTATATCTTTCCTTTAAAATTCAACAATTAGTTTAACATTTTCAGTTTGATCTGCCGCTCTAGTTATCGGCGCTCTGTTTTCAATGTATAAAACATCTCCTGTGTCTGCGTCTATTTCTGAAGCAGAATAACCAGAAGTAAAACTAGCACTATTAACTGTAGAGGTTGAAGTACTTGGAGTACCAGTTGCACTTGAAGAAGCACCTGTTACTGTATTGGTTCCAGAAAACGCTGTTAGGTTTCCATTACTATCAATTCCTTCATTAGCAAATCTTGTTTGTATGTAATACAAAATTTTATTTGTAGAATCCCACTCAACAACTTTACCAACTGCACCAGTTGTTGTTTGAGTAATCTTTTCGTCTTTAGTAAATGTTCCAGATGAACTTGACATTAAGATTGCTTTTGTTCCTCTTAATGTAGAAGCACTAGCCGCTGATCCTCCTGAATTTGGATCACGTAATAATGCAACTCTTCTAAAATCATTTTCTGTTGTAAAATCGTTTGACTCGCCAGCAGCAAAGTTAGTATTGACCATTACAAAATGAGCACCTAATTCTTTTTCTGCGTTTGAACCGTGTCCACCTTTTGGTGGAATAATTACAGATAAGTTTGAACCAGAACCTGATCCACCACCAGCAGAATTAATATCTGCGTCTGTAATATAAGCAAATCTATATCCACTACCTTTTGTAGTTACTGTTGCACTTGTAATTATACCAGATGAAACTACAACTGAACATACGCCAGATGAACCATCACCTCTTATTGGAATACCTGTATGAGTACCATCTGTAAAAGATGAACCACCAGATGTAACTGTAATAATATCTAATTCACCATCAGTCGCCGCTGACTGAACTGTTGAGTTAGTTGAAACTGCCATAAAGTCAGTAGATAAAAAATTTATTCTTTGTGTCGCTGATAATGTGTACATATACTTCCATATGTAATCATCTCCAGTTGTTATTGGTGTATTACCTGTGCCTGATGGTTCTACAATAGAAGCGCCACCGTTATTATTGAAAAGGCATTTGTAAACATTATAACCAGATGTTACAACATAGAAAGTAGCGTCATATAAATTAGAAGCGCCACTAGTAGAAGTGTTAGATGAAGAATAATCGTGTCTGTAATAATCATATATTGTACCATATGTCCAAGTACGTCTAGGAATAACATAAGAAACGTCTGAACTTGCAATTTTTTTAGCCGCTAATGCGTCATCAAAAGCATAAAATTCTGTTTGTATATTATCAACAGGAGTTGGAGGAGATGAATCAGAACCTTCGTTTATTGATCTACCTTGTCCGTCTGTTGATGTTGCCCACGCTTGTGGTCTACCAATCATCATATAATAGATGTTTGGGGATGCTTCTGAAAATGATTCATAGAATTGCTCTGAATTATGAATCCTAAATTTATTTGTTATGATTGCTGCCATTTGTTATTCCTTAATTATATTTATATCATTAAAAAGACTCTAAAGTAATTCTTTTCCATATAGTTGTAGAACCATCATACGTTCCTGTACACACATATAGATACGTTCCATCTTGTACAACAAGTCCAGCAACATCACCACTTTGTCCTGTATTTGTTGGTGTTCTTGTAGTTATTTTTGTAGTAGAAGGTAAAGTATTACCTCCTAAAAAAGAATATATCTCATTAAAGTTATCATTGATAAGATCACCACCATCACGGATAGATGAACCTGTACCGTCATTAGCGATTGATCCAATATTGATTGTCTGTTTTGCCATAGTTAATACTATTTATACATCTTTATGAAGCGACATCAAAAGTTATTGTGTCAACATCAAAAGTAACTCCTGTTTCGTCAAAACTATTATTACCGCCAAAAGTTATTTCTGTTGGGAAAGCAAAGTTAGTTTTTAAATCTGTTGTAAAATCTCTTAATTGCACTTGTTCGCCATCTAAAGAAGTATTTTTAGTTCCCATTAATCTGATTGAATTAATTTGATCTATAGTAACTTTTGGTCCTGCACCTGTAAATACTTGATTAAAAGCATATTTGTTTATTGTACTTAATTTAGGTCCTGCAAAGGCATAACCAAAGTTTAATAAGTTATCTCTTACTGTCAACTTAGGTTTAGTTGTTAAACTAAAAGACATTGCACTTCTTAAAGTTACATCTCTAGTATTTGAAGTGAAATGATCTACTGTAGATTCTGTAAAGTCTGGATCAACACCTGCAAGCGGATTAGCACGTAAAGACGTTCCATCAGTTGTTGTTCCTAATCTTCTTCCAAATATTGTAGTAAATAAAGTATTCAATGAAACAAATAAAGGAGTTTCTTCTATACCAGAAACTAATCCTACAACAGGAGTTTGTATTTGTAAATTAACTCTATTTGCAATTCTAACTTCTCCAGTTACATAGAAACCAGAAGGATGAATTGTTTTTTTTAATGCGTCTCTCCAGTTATTAATACTTTCGTTAACACGAACAACATAAGAATAATCTTGGTAGTATAAACTGTCTTGTATTCTTTTAGAATTTTCAGAAATAAATCCATCTTCACCAATATAAGCACCATCAGTATCTAAAAGAGAACCTACTGTTGTTGTAGCAGTTGCCGTATCAAATTTAGTAACTGTTCCAGTAACACCAGATGTGCCACCAGTAACAACTCTATCTATCTCAAATGTTCCTGTTGATTCTTTTACTTTTAAAATTTTTAAACTAGGACTCCAAGAAACTACAGTTGCTGTTATAACTGAACTTGAACTATCTAGTGATGTTACAGTTTCTCCTACAGCATAATTTCCTGTTGATGATGTTAATAACAAATTTGTATTAAACGTTAATGTTGGTGGACTAGGAGATAAATTATGATTAACTCCTGTTTCAATAATTTTTATTGATTGCACTCTACCAATTTCTGAACCATATGCTAAAGCACTACCATTAGAACCACCAGAAGATGATATAGTTAAACTAGGTAAAGTTTTATAATTATGTCCTGTATCTATAATTCTAATATCAGTTATATCTCCAACACCTGTTCCTGATTCTTGTACAATTTTATTTCCAGTATAAACATCACCTCTTGTTGTTTCGTCTTCCATAACAATATGATCGTCAACTGTAGATGTTGAATCTTCTTGTGTAAATCCTCCATTAACAACTGAAACTTTTGCAATCGCACCACCACCGCTAGTATTAGTATTGTCAAAAACAATATCATCACCAATAGCATAACCTGTACCACCGTTGTCAACTATAATTTCTGAAAGACCATTTGTTCCAACAGAACCTACTTGTAAATTAGCGTCATTACCACCACCAGTTAAAGTCATAGTATCTGACTCATCATATAAAGAACCATCATTATTAATAGATGTATTTGTTATAATACCTTTTATAGTAGCAGTAACTAGTGTATCAATATCTGTGTTATCTGTTGCTGTAATATTTTGTCCTACAACAAATGTACCACTTATTGAATCTTCATTTAAAATAATTTCTGATATTTGTTCAGAACCTAATCTAAACTGTCTTACGTTTTCTACAATAGCAGTTGCTAAATTAACATCACCATTGCCAGGTATGTTTGCTTGTGTTATTGTTTGTCCTACTAAATGTAAAGGTTGTGAATCGCCAACAGCAGTTACACGCATTATTTTTTCTACACTCCACTTACCATCTGATACTTTTAACATATCATCTTTTGGTAAATAGATTTCTGATTCAGAATTTAATAATGCACGAAAGAATATCTTGTGTCCTTCTAGTGTTCCTTTTGTTCTATATAAATCTTTTATTCTTTTAATAAATTTTGGTTTACTAATACCAGTTGCTAAGTTATTTGGTATTGTATTTAAGAATGTATCTCTAAAGTTATTTAAATAATCAAATATTGTTGTATCTACTTTAGCGTAATTTAAAAGTTGTTGAATATTTTGAATTGGGTTTGCACGATATTTACCAACTATAGCACTTGCACCCGAAGTACTACCTACTACAGTTTCACCTGTAATAAAATCATTATTGGCAGATATAAAAAGTCTTCCACCTTCATCTAAGTAATCTGCAAGTATGGTTGCTGTAGCATTAGATGTTTGACCTGTAATTATTTCTCCTTTTTGAAACTCTCCGTATTCAGTATCTTCTAATACAACTCTATCATTGGTGTCTAAACCTTTTTCGTTTGTAGCATTTAATATTAGAAAATTATTTTGTGATGTTTGAGTTTCTAAAAGAATTTGATCGGTTGCTTCTATATTAGTTAAAGTTAATTCACCACTTTCTAAAAATATAAAATATTGTTTTAATAATTCTTTAAATTGAGGATGATCTTCAATAACAAAATCTGGTAATTGATTTTCAAATATCGTTGATATTTTATTTTTTAGAATTGTCATTATTAATTATTATTAATAACTTGATGTAGTTGTGTATCCAACACCTGCATTAGCAGAACCGCCAACAAATGTATCTGACTCTACTGTAATTGTGCTATTTGCAACATCAATATTTAATACCTGATTTCTTACAGGAACAATATCGTTTGAACTAGGTTTAACAGTTAACTCAATTATTGATGAAGAAGAACCTCTAATATTTGAAATAGATGAAACATCTAAAGAATTGATTACTAGTGAACCTGTATTGTAATTAATTGTTCCTTGTGTGTTGTTTAAATATGTTCTAACTGAACCTGTGGTTAAATAATATAATCTAATATTACCTGCACCATCATCATCTAAAAATACTTCATTATTATTACCATTAATTTTAAATCCAGTTGATGATAATATACCGCCAGCATTTTTATTATGTTCACTATGAGGATTATATAATGCATTAGCAAAGTTTACTTCATATCTTGTTGAACTTCCAATTGTTGGAGTAAAACTTTTTCTAATATTTAAAGTTGTAATGTTAGAAAGAATAGATGTATCTGTTTCATCAATCAATCTACTTATTTTTGAATATCTGTAAACACCATCAAACTGTTGTAACGTAGCAGTATTGTAATTTGTTAATGTTGTATTAACAAGTGATTTAATATCATCAATAGATTTTGTTGTTAACTTACTATCATATTTAATTGTTGAATTTAATAAAATATCTGTAGTTTCTGGATCAACAATAACTGGAGTTACAGAAGCAACTGAATAACTTTTTAATTGTGTAACAATAGATTGTTTTGTAGAAGTTGTCAAATTACTTCCTGAAGTAGGTTTAATTGAAATAAAAACTCTACCATAAAAAGGAGTATCATTATCTTCACCGCCCCACGCTGATACTGATTGTGCGTTTGGATATAATTCTCTAACTTTAATTTTATAATCTTCAACCGTAACAGCACGATCTTGTGCTGAATAACTTTTTGGTGCATTAAATTTTATTGTATCAGTACTTTCAGGTTCAGCACCACCTTGTGCGTCTGTAACAGTTGTTACTGTTACATTTGAAAACCCACCTATTGTACCTGAAACTGTAAACGAACTAGCGCCATTAGCATTTGTTTTATTTGTAACAATATATTCTAAAGTTACTATGTTACCATCTTCAACTGCGTCACCTATTACACCGTCACCAAAATAAACTTCAAACTGTCCATTGTCAACTTCTTGTAAGAAATAAACTTTTGATGTTGATGATAATTCTTTTATTGTTGTGGCACGTGTATAAGTGTTTGTAGTAGAATCACTTGAACTAGTTTGAACTGTAACTCTTAATGTATCAATGTCAACATTTTTATTTGGTATTAAAAATTTCTGTTCAGTATTACTGCTATCAACTGTATAACTATAACTTGCTAATGTACCTTCGTAAATAGTTAAGTTATTAAAACTATAAACTCCATCTGATGGAGAAATAGTAATTTCATTTCTATTTACAAAATTATAAGATACGTCATCTATAACGGTTAAAAATTTTGTTCCTTTTGCCATAGTGAGAGATGAACCTGTTGCATTATTAACATTTACATTAACAACTGCTGTTGGTGCCTTTGCACTTGATGGTGTATAACCTAATTGACCTGCTAAAGACACAACACTATTTCTTTGAGTTGCTGTATCTAAAAACATTTCGTTTGCTAACATATTAGAATGAAACGCTAAGTAGTGTGTATTGTATGCTAGTAAATCTAAAAGAATGGACATACCACTTCCTTCAAAGTTGTAGTCTGTAAATTTATCTTGTTGTGATAAAAAAGTTTTTAGATTTGTTTTTATATCATCAAAATCTAATTCAGATATATCTATTCTTTTAATTGCCATCTTATCTTACTCTTTCTAAAAATTCTCTCAACACAATTGGTTGAGGAACGTTTAATATTTGAAAAGTTATTTTACACTCAAACCCATTTCTTTCAAAAGCAGGTTCACATAAAACTTCTAATAGTTTTACACGAGGTTCAAAGTTTGATATGGTTTCAGAAATTCTATCTTGTAATAGAACTGCTGTTATCATAGTCAAAGGTTCAAATAATAAATCTCTTACACTTGATCCTATTTCTGGATGAAAAGGTCTTTCAAACCTATTTGTAAGAATTAAATTTCTAACACTTCTTTTAATTGCTTCGGCGTCTTTTAAAACAGAAACATCTTTAGTTGGACGAGATATGTCTAAATCTAAATTTAAATCAGTAAAGATTCTAGTAGACCTTTTTGTATTCGTTGATGTTGCGTCATAATTCGCCATACAACTATTTATACCTTAATTAACTATTTGTTCTAACATTTGAGGATGCTGATATAATAACCTCTGAACCATATGCTGATCCTAGTTTAGCAATAGGCAAACCATTTACTCTAACATTTCGTACTGTATTTGTTGACATTGCTACACTATGCGATGGACACGCTGGGACTGGTGGAAAAGTATGTGGTGTATTAATATCACCTAGTCTTACAAAACCTCTTCCATTTAATCTAACGTTTGTTGATCCTGTATTAGTAGTTGTTACACTTGAACAAGCGTGACCTGTTGCTACTGCGTCTGTTCCTAGATTTCTAGCAATGCCTACTGCCATTATCTACTCAACTTCTTTGATCTACCTAAAGGTATAGTTTGCCACTTAGTCATTTCTACGCCTCTTTTGGACATCCACTCCACAAATATTCTAGGAGTTTTCTTTGGATCGAATTTTGATTGTACACTTTTAACTGCCTTTTTAAAAGAGTTTGCTTCAACTGATTCGTTTATCTCGTTTCCATCTGTAAATTTAAAGGTTCTATTCTTTGCCATTTGTCAATTCCATTATTGATTCGTTTATAATACACTATTTAGTAGAACATTATGAGAACAAAAGAAGAACACCCATAAAAAATAATGAAAAATAGTGTATTTTATCTATTGACAAATGATTGGTTTTATGGTATATTAATAGTATATGATAAACAAAATAACAAAAGGAAAATATATTATGAGTAACTTCTTTGGATTTACAACAATAATGAGTTTGATATTTGCCGCTGGTGCAATTGAAGATTGTAACGGTGCTTGTATTGGAAATGAGAATTGGACTGCGTTTATTATTTGCTTGACAATAGCAATAATATGTGGTATATTAACTATAGTAACAATGAAAAAGGAGAATGTATAATGAGTAAAACAAAAACATATTTTACAAATGAAGTTGAAAAAGAAATTGATAATATTACAAATGACTATTTAATGAATGTTATTGATTATGCTAATGCAAAAACTAAACTTGAAAAGATTGACAATATAGAATTAGTAATGGAAAAAGAAAATATTGACGATCACTTATATTACGCAAAACAATAATTTAAAAAGGAGATATATTATGACAATGGTAACAAAAACAGCAAAGACTTTAGATGAAGGTATTTCAATTATGATGACTGCCGCTAAACAAGATTACGTTGATTGGTCAACCAAATCTGATAGAGACGGATTATCTAATTACGCCAAAGAACAAATAGCACAATGGGATGCCAAAACAAAAGTAACGTATGGTAAAAAGTATATTAAGATTGTACACGATACTGGCGTCTTTTGTTTTGTAATGCAAGAAGATGAAGGTAGATTTAAAAAAGGTGATATACTAAAGGCGGCAGGATATAATAAACCTGCGTTAAACTCACCAAGAGGAAATGTATTAACAGGTAACTATCCAATAAGATGGACAGGACCTTACTATTTAAGATAATAATAAAGGAGAAAACTATATGATGATAGAAACGTTAAACAAAATGAGTATCACACAATTAAATGATACCAAGGCAATGATTGATGTATTAATCAAGTCTAAAGTTAAAAATGAAATGAAAGTTGGAACAAAGGTCTTTGTAGTACAAAAAACTAAAAAGACACCAGGTGTGATAACTAAAATTATGAATAGTAAATGTTTAGTTGATTTGTCTGGTAGAATTTATAGAGTGCCAATGACAATGTTGGAGGTTGCATAATGTATGAGATAGAAACCTTTTATTGGTTTGATTACATTTGGATTACCGCCCTAGTCTTATTATACTTTTGGTATAAAGGTCATTTAAAATAAGTCATTATGAAAAAGAAATCACCAAAGAAAAGAAATTCAGTTGCTAAGATTTTAAGAACTACCTTGTTTAAGCAACGAATTGTTAAATCTAAAAAAGGCAAAGGTAGTTATAAACGTAAACCTAAAATAAATGAAGAATGGAGTGGAATAGTATGATTGTAAATACAAAGTTAAGAAGTATCAATCAAAGAATAACCGAGTGGGCAAAGTGGGCAAAAAAAGATGATAAGTTTCTTTACTACAAAGGCACACCCGAATCGTTTGAAAAGATATTAAATACAAAGATTGGTAAAGTAAAGTTAGAAGAATATACTGACAAAGAATACTTTAATGACTTTTGGATTTTAGATCAATTTACAAATAAAGTAGAAGGCAACAATCACTATATCATATGCAATAATGATTATGTCATAGGTGATATGAATATAGATTGGGAAGATGTATTAAAACAAACCTACGTTAAGAAATATAAAAAGGCAAGTTAAGACTTACGTCTCTTTTTCTTTCTTTTAGGAATTCGATTTAAAACGTCTTTAAAACATTCGTACCAATAGATTCCAGATTCTCTTAAAGACTCATTTGATTGCCTTAGTTTTTCTAACTTTGCAATCAAAGTCTTTAAAGATTTCTTAGAATAAATCTTTTCTCGTTCTTTATG
>Ga0208161_1000410_pt1 | contig 24636 bp, 23 predicted proteins | sample CB_VirMetaG_3_FD_184538 | JGI IMG/M metagenome (GOLD analysis project Ga0208161, IMG submission 184538) | Freshwater to marine saline gradient viral communities from Chesapeake Bay - CB_1508_1S Viral MetaG (SPAdes) (version 4) | ecosystem: Environmental > Aquatic > Marine > Coastal | place: USA...
AAACGGAGCAGTTCCACCGCCTAAGTCTGTTGTTTGAGATATTTTAAACTTGTTGCTGTCACTGTTATCTATACCAACAACCCATCTTCTATCGCCTGTAAGCAAGAACTGTATAACAGCATCGCCAGCACCATCGTTTTCAACTGTTAAACCAGCGTTATTCCCAGTGTTAGATGTGTTTTCGTATATGTGAAGTGGTGAAGCGGGACTAGTAATTCCTATACCAACATTACCACTCGCATCAATAACTAATGAATCTGTGTTCTCCCAAATATCATCTGTGTCATTATATCTTAATACTTCACCTTCTGTAGGTGTTGTAATTTCTAAATCATGTAATTCGTTTAAATGATAACCTAAATCGTAAGCTCTAATAGCTATTGTACCGTTAGCATTTTTCTTTAATATAAAAGCACAAGGTATAACTTGATTTGGTGCTGATGGTTGAGTTTTAGTAAGCTCGCCAGCATATGTCGGTGAAGCGAATAATATATCGCCTTCAAGCCATGTTTCACCTATAGCAGTATCAAATCCAGCTCCAGTAGTATTTACGCCTTTTAATATACCTGTACTTAAAACATATCCAAATTCATTTATAGCTAAGTCTTGCTGACATATACCTAAGAATCTTCTTTCATCAATAGTGTTATTAGCTATATATTTTGATACTTCAATAGCACCAGAATTACCTACAGCTCCAGAAGCGTATACAGCATTACCTGCTACAAGTGCTTCGGCAGCTTTTACATAGAAGTGGACACCTTTAGCTAGTCCATCATCTACAGTCTTTACTTTAGATATTCTGGTTAGTTTTGACATTTAATTATGTTTTTATCTGACGTTTTTAAGTCTTTCGTTTTCCTTTTCTAGGAACTCTACCTTTACTTTTAGGCTGCTGACCTCAGATGTTAATTCTAAAACCTTATCTCTAAGTTCATCTTTTTCATCAGCTGATTTTGCTAATAAGTTTTCTAAATTTCTAACTCTATCTTTAAGGTCATCACGATATTGTACGCCGTCATTATTTTGCACGCTATCTTTACGCTCTTCAGCTTTTACTTTAAGTCTAGCTTCAAAGAACTTCCATACACCAGCAGAACCAGCAACAGTAGCTATAGTTATTATAATTTGAGTAAGGTTATCCATTTTTTATATCATTATGTAATTTTTCTAAAATCAATCTTCTCATACTTCCAAATGAAGCAAACATTAAAATAAACCATCCCCAATGTGTTGGGGTAGGTAAACCAATATGAGTTATATATGTTATTGTGGTAATAGTATATACAGCAAACGTAAACATAGATGCAACAACTCTGCATTTAATATTTAATCTACTAACACAATATAATTGAAAAAATCCTGAAAAAATAATAATGGCTCTAAAGATATATAATTCACCTAACTCAATTCCAATAGCAAAGTGAACAAGCAATAAATTACATAAAGCTAAAGTTATTTCAGTTGGCTGACTATCGCTATAAGTCCATATTTGTTTGAGTCGTTTAAGCATTTCTTTCTAATTTTTCTTTAACAACTCTAATGGTATTCCAAATAGCGAAGACTAATATAATAATCCAACCTGTATTACTTCCTTTTAATATTCCGCCCATATACATATTAGCACACGTTGATATAGCTATTAATGTAGCTACCTGTACTGCTATAAGTCTGTATCGTAAACAATTAGACCATAAAACAGCCCATAATTGAAAGACTCCAGAGAAAATGCCGAAAAACATTAATCCCCAATGAGCATCTTGAAAATCTACAAGTATAGCAAGTGGAAGGCATATTAAATGACAAAAGGCTATAAGAACTTCATTTGGCTCTGAATCTGAAAACCAAAATAATTCTTTAACCTTTTTTAAGCCTTTTTTACTGGTCATTACACTCAGTATTAGCTTACAGGTGTAGCTCTAGGTGCTAAATAAACAATGCAAGAACCACTGTTTAATTCAACGAAATCCCAAGTTCCAAAAATAGTAACTCCAGCAGGAAAAGTGTGAGATGTAGTAATAATTAAAGATTCGTCAGTTGCAGTTAAGTTTGTTACCGCACCGAAAGTATCTCCTGTTTCATCTTCACCATCAACTGTACTTATAGAGTTGGTAACTCCACCCATATTTTCTAGAGCTTGAAAAGTAGTTTCTTCTAAGAATGTAATTCCAGCAACATATCTATTAGCTGAGTTTCCATTTAAGTCAACTTTAGAGCCGTCTCCGTTTAAATATATAGAACCATATTGACCAAATGAAAATTCTTGGTATTTTGTTCCTGATAATGCCATGATATTATTTTTTTAAATTCGTACAAATATAATAAAATTATCTATAAACAATTTCTTTTCCTTCAAGAACTCTATAAAATCTACTAACTAAAAGCTTGCCTTTCTGCGATATAGCGAATCTTCGCTCTCTATTATGGGTTTTATCTAGGTAAACAAAAACATAACCTAGCTTATTTAAACGTGGAATTTTTTTTGAAGCGAATCTATCTGAAGCTCTAAAGTTACCTATAACGTAACTATAATTAAAATACTTCATATCGTAAATATGAAATAAAAACTCTATTTCATTGACTGAAAGACCGTAGGCATCTCTAAAATAATAAAGAACAGGTCTGTAGTTTTTTAGGTATCCAGGGTTAGGCATTTATTGAATTTAATTGTTTTGGCAAAGTTAACTATTTTATTGTATATTTGCTGATAATTAATTTCATTTAACATGGCTACTTTACAAGGTAAAAATATAAGTGCTACTTATCAGACTTTATTAAAGACATCTGCTAATACTGGTATTAACTCAACTGTAGGTAATATTGAAGATGGTCAAGGAACTACTTCATCATTATACTTGTCTACAGATGCAGCAGCTGTTGTCGGAAAGTTTGGTATAGGCACAACAATACCGAGTCAACAACTACATATAGTTACCACTTCTGCTCAACCCTTATTGGTTGAAGATGGAACAGGTAATGACCAATTTTATGTAGGTGATTCTGACTCAAACTTTAATGTTAAATTAGGTGATATTACTGGAGCTTCTTCAGGTAATGATACCGTACTATATGTAAAAGACTCATCAAGTAGTATTATAGCTACAACTACTAATTTAGGTATAAACAACGATACACCTTCTCATCAACTACATGTTGGTAATAATAGTGGTACAGCTAAATTTGCTTTAGGTTCAAGCACTACAGCTTTTGATGTAAATAACATACTTACTGTAGACACCACAAATGAAAGAGTAACTATAGATGGAGATTTCATTGTTACTAAATCATTTAGTGAGGCTCCAGAAAGATATACTTTAAAAGAGTCCTTTGAACAAAAACCAGGTCTTAACGCTAGTGTAGGGATAGCTTACAACAGAAACTTTGAGATTACAGGAACAAACGCATCTGATGATGATATTACTTGGAATGCTGGAGCTGTAGCAGGATTATTCATTCAAACAGACGGAGCTTCTGGTGATGATATAATTGTTCAGCCTCATACAGATGCTAATCAGTCAGCTTGGTACAACATCGGATGGAACACTAGTAAATCTTTGATTTATGAAGCTTACGTTCAATTTATAGATGTTACAGATATGGCTTTTATGTCTGGATTGAAAATTACTAACGCTTGGGATTACGGAACAGATGCTGACCAAGCTTACTTTTACTTTGCTACAGGAGACACTGTTGAAGGAGCTACCAATACATTGACAGATAATACTAAATTACACTTTATATATAGTGTAGCTGGTACTGATTATATAACTGACTTAGAGTTAGGTGTTTCAGCTAACGATAAGTTAAGACTAAAAATAGAAGTTGACGGAAGTAGACAAATTAGCATTTATGTTAATGAAGTTCAGTACGGACTAGCTACTACTTCTGTAGCTGGTGGTACAACTGCTGCTACATCAACGACTAAATCCGCAACTTTAACTGATGATGTTGAGCTTCTTCCATTCACTGGAATTAGTGCCTTGGCTGCTTCGGCTAAATCTTTTGGATTGATTTACAAGAAACTAAGTATGGTTATATAAACTATACTTTTTTATATTAATTAAATTAAATAAACAAAATGAAAACAGAAGACCTTATTAAAGAGGTTGGCACGTCTGTAATAGACTTGCTAATCGAGAAAAACAGAGCCTACGGAGATAGTGCTACTAACCCATCAAACATATTCTCAAAAGGAAGTGCTATAGATAGTCTTTGTGCTAGAATAGATGACAAATTGATGAGAATTAAAAACAAAGGAATAAACGATAAAACAGAAGATACTGTAAATGATATTATCGGCTATCTTATTCTTTTGAAGGTAGCGATGATAAACGAATCTAATAAGAAGGTAGAAAATAACTATCAAGAACTTTACACTCATTTTGTATCTGACAATAAAAACAATACAACATGGAGTTATTAGAAGATATAAAGCCTATAATTAGAAAGATAACTATAGGCGACATGAAGGAAGGATTGACTTATGTTGTTGGTCAAACAATGATGAAAGGTCAATTAGAGGTTACAGCTATTATTCAAGACGAAGCAGCATGGTATAAACACCAACAAGTTGTTTATGACGTTTATGTAAAGCGTTTTGATGAAGATTATTCTAAGCCTTGGAAGAGATTTTTTTCTCAACCTACCTCAATAGAATTTGATATACAAGATAGAAACGAATATAATGTAATGTAAGATGAAATTAATTAAAGACATATTTTTAGTAAAATTACCAAAGTTAGTTGAAGACACCGTAACTGTAAATGGTGTCGAAATGTATTTAGACTCTAGTTATGACCCTATGAAGTTCGCTAGACAATACGGAGAGGTTGTTATAACTCCAGAAAAGTTAAGTAGTGAACACATGGATATTCAAGTTGGAGATAGAATTTATTTCCATCATTTCGTAGCTGATAACAAAAACAAAATGATAGAGGATGAAGATGGTAACTACATCCTTCAGGTTAAAGCAAATCAGATATATTGTGCTGTAAGAGAAGGAGAAATTATAATGCAGAATTTCTGGTGCTTTGTAGAGCAGAAGTTAGAATCAGAGGAGAATTATAAAACTGAATCTGGTATATTTTTGAAGTCTACTCCTGATATAGAAGAGCTTAGAGGATACTTGAGATACGCAAATCAAGAGATTTTAGATTATGGAGCCAAGTTAGGTGATGAGGTTGTATTTACGGAAAACTCTGAATACAATATGAATATCGAAGGTAAGGAGCTCCTAAGAATGAGAAACATAGATATACTAGCTGTCATAGAGTAATGAGTATAGATGTAAACAAAAAACTAGAAGAGCTTATGCAAGCTGGTTTGGAGGCTTACGAAATACTTGTTGAAGAAATTAAAAGACCTCTAGACGAAGAGTTACAAGATGATAAAAGACGTAACGCTATGAAGGCTAAGAAGGAATGTTTTCTTGACGCTAAAGAGATATTATCTTCCATTAAAAAGATTGAAAGTCAAATTAATGGAGAAGAAGAATCTGATGAGGTTGAAGAAGAGAAAGCATTTTCAGCTGGTTTCGTAGAAAAGTTCGCTAAAAAATAATGCCTGAATTTGAAGAAATATCTGGAATAAAGATTGAGCTTCCTGAGAAGCCAAGTAAGAAGGATATATTGTTTTCTGACTTACCTAAGAAAAAGCAGAAATGGTCTAGAACGGTTATGCCTTCTGGATTATATCCTGAAACGGCTTCAAAGTACGCTGACTTTATTAATCAAGAGTTTGATAGGAGAGCCAACGGTGTTTGGTTTATGAACAATGGCGTTCCCACATATATAACTGGAGAGCACTATTATTATTTAAACTGGTGTAAACTAGATATAGGTTATCCTGAATATAGAGATAGAGATAGAAGATTCTATATGTTCTGGGATTACTGCATAAAAGACCCTAATTGTTTCGGAATGGTTATGGTTAAGCATAGACGTGAAGGAGCTTCTTATAAGGGAGCAGCTATGTTGTTGTATGAAGTTACAGCTAATTATAACGCTCATGGTGGTATTATTAGTAAAACTGGAGCCGATGCTAAATCATTGTTTACTGATAAGATGGTTTACATGTTTAGAAATCTACCATTCTTCTTTCAACCTATTATTGATGGTTCTGATAACCCTAAGTCTACTTTAAGTTTTAATCAGCCAGGACAAAAGATTAGTAAGAATTTTAAGACTGTTACTAAGTCTGAGGCTCTTAACTCTAAGATTGACTGGAGAAATACTAAGGAAAACTCTTATGACTCCGTAAAGCTTGTTAGATATTTGTGTGATGAGGCAGGTAAATGGGTTGACGCTAACGTAGAAAAGAACTGGGAAGTTGTACGCTCTTGTTTAACACTAGGAGATAAGATTATCGGTAAATGTTTTATGCCTTCTACTGTAAACGAATTATCTAAGTCTGGTGGAGAAAACTTTAAAAACCTATGGTATGATAGCGACCCAGAAGATTTAGATGCTAACGGAAGAACTCGTTCAGGTCTTTATCAATATTTTACTCCAGCATACGATGGATATGAAGGTTTTATTGATGAGTATGGAATGTCAGTTGTAGAGACTCCAAATGATGAGCAATCTAAGTTTACTGGCAAAACAATAGGTGCTAAGGAGTTTTTAGAAAATATTAGAAAGTCATATAAGAACAATACATCAAAGCTTTCGGAAGAAAAGAGACAAAGACCATTTAGTATTGATGAAGCTTTTAGAAGTGATGTAAACAATAGTATATTTGATGTTGAAAGGATTTATCAACAAATAGATTATAATAACGCATCAAATTCTGTTACTGTTTATGGAGATTTTGTTTGGAAAGGAGGAGTAGAAGACTCAGAAGTTATATGGCAGCCAAGAAAAAATGGTAAGTTTCATATAGCTTGGATACCACCAGAAGAAAGAAGAAATAAAAAGGATGACAGAAGTGGTAGGTTATATCCAGGTAATCACGTTGAGCTAGTTGCTGGTTGTGACCCTTATGACCATGATACTACAACTGATGGTAGAAGGTCTAATGCAGCGGCTTATGTATATAAAAAATTCTCAATGATGGATGACTTTTCCAATGTTTTTGTGTGCGAATATATACACAGACCACCAAAAGCTGATATTTTTTACGAAGATATGATAAAAATGTGTTATTTTTACGGCTGCCAAATACTTGTCGAGAATAACAAGGTTGGGATTATAAAGTATTTTGAAAGAAGAGGTTATAATAATTACCTAATGGATAGACCAGAATCTACTCATACTTCATCAAGTAGAGCTCAGAAGACTAAGGGTATTCCTAGTACTGGAGCCTCTGTTATAGCTGCACAAGCTGAAGCTGTTTCATCATACATATATGACCACGTTGGAGTAAATGATGAGACTGGTGATATGGGAATATGTTATTTTAATAGGCTCCTAGAAGATTGGAGTCAGTTTGAGATAGATAACAGAACCAAATATGATGCCACTGTAGCTTCCAGTATAGCTTTACTTGGAGCTCAGAAGTTTGTAAAACCAAAAAAAGAACAAACATTCAATATGGATAAGTTTGTTAAAAGATATAAAAATACTGGATTAATATCTAAAAGAATATGAAAATCAATTTTGAAACAATAGGAGGTTATCCTACACCTTTTGTAAGTAATGAAGAAAAAGCTTCAAATGACTACGGTCTTCAATACTTCAAAACAATGTATAGAGATTATCAAAAGAGTGGTGAATCTAGCTATACTGCTAAAAGAAGAAGAATGGAGACTGCTAGAAAATATTCAGAGGGCATTCAAGATGTATCAAAATATAAAGACCTTTTAGATGTAGAAGGTGATACTTCATTTATGAACATTGATTGGACTCCAGTAAGTATTATTCCAAAGTTCGTTGATGTTATCGTTGGTGATTTATCTAATCAAGAGTTAGAGATAAAAGCTAGAGCGGTAGACAATGCTTCAGAGCAGATAAGAATTACAGAGAAAAATAACTTAATGCTTAAAATGCTTAACAAGGATTTTCTAGCTGAGTTAAGTGAGATAACAAAAATGGATTATAATCCTAAAGGTTTTGTTCCTCAGTCTGAAGAAGAGTTAGAGCTTTACATGCAGTTAACTTATAAGCAATCTCATGAAATAGCTTTAGAAGAAGGGATTAGCTTTGTTACTCAGAAAAATGATTTTGAAGAGACTAAAAGAAGAATACTAAGAGATTTAGTAGTTGTTGGTCAAGGTGCTGTTAAAACATCTATATGTCCTTCTTCTGGAGTCAAAATAAAATATGTAGACCCATCAAACCTAATAACATCTCACTCTGCTTCACCAGGATTTGAAAATATACAACATGCTGGAGAAATATATAGAGTTACTATAGCTGAGTTAAAGCAAATGGCTGGAGACCAGTTTACAGAGCAAGAATATAAAGAGATAGCTGAAAAATACGGAAAGAAAATATCTAACACTAAGTATGGTGTTGGTTTCGATATGAGTAATTCTAAGTATGTAAGTGAATACGATGAATTTTCTGTAGAGATACTTGACGCTGAATTTATGAGTACATACTACTTAAAGTATGAGAAAAAGATTAATAAATTCGGAGGATACTCATTAAACAAAAGAGGATTTAATCAAAAGATAAAAGAAAAAGAAAACAGAAAGGTTGTTCAAAATACTGTTAAAGCTGTCTTTTCTGGTAAATATATCGTAGGTAGCGATTATGTGTTTGATTACGGATTAGCTAAAAATATGATGAGACCTAAGTCTAATTTATCTGAGACTAGATTATCTTATATAATTTACGCTCCACACATTAGAAGAGGAAGAAACATGTCTTTAGTAGAGAGAATGCTTCCTTTTGCTGACCAGATACAATTAGCTCACTTAAAGATGCAACAACTATTAGCTAAGGCTAGACCTAAAGGTGCTGCTTTTGAAATAGGCTCATTAGAGAATGTATCTAAGGGAGATGGAGGAAACTTTACTCCTCTTGAGTTACAGGAGATATTTGACCAAACTGGTAACATCTACTTCAGAAGAACTGATGATGAAGGTAATCAAACTCAATCTATGCCTATCGTTGAATTAGAGAATGGTATAGGTAATGATATTAATAAGCTTATCGGTATATATCAGCACAACTTACAAATGATTAGAGACGTGACTGGTGTTAATGAAGCTAGAGACGCTTCTAAACCTTCTTCTGATGCCTTAGTTGGTGTTCAGAAATTAGCTTTATCAGCTTCTAATAATGCTACCAGATTTATCAATCAAGGTTACTTAAATATTATTAAGAGAACTGGTCAGTCTGTTTCTATGAGGCTTCAGGACTTATTAAAGTATGACAAACCATTAAGAGGTTATATTTCAGCTTTAGGAAATACCACTATGAAGAATATAGAGTTAAGTAAAGATTTATCTCTTTATGATTTCGGTATATTTATTGAGGTAGCTCCTGATGAGACTGAAAAGCAGTTGTTAGAGCAGAATATACAGGTTTCTTTAGCTCAAAAAGAATTGAGACTAGAAGATGCTATAGCTATACGTTCTGTAAATAATACTAAGCTAGCTAATCAAATGTTAATTCTTAGAAGAAAAAAATATCAAGAGGAATTGATGGAGCAAGCTAAGAAGAATGCTGAAAACAACGCTATGCAACAACAGCAATCTGTTATGGTAGCTTCTCAAGCTAAACAGCAGGAGATGCAAGCACAAATGCAGATGGAACAAGTTAATTCTCAATCAGACTTAAATGTTAAAATGCAGCTTCTTCAAGCTGAGTATGAGCTTAAAAATCAATTCGCTCAAGCTGAGCACGAAAGAAGAATGGCTGAATTACAGGTAAGTGGAGTTGTAAAAGAAAAAGCTAATAAAGCTTTAGGTAGCTCTAGAGAAGGCTCTATCGAAAAGAGTGCTTATTATCAGTCGCAAATGATTGAGCAGAGAAAAGATAAAAGAGGTCCTATAGAAGACCCTGATAATATTTTACCAGAAATTATCTAGTAAATAAATTTGTATAACAAAAAAAAGTTATATTTGCAAAAATCAATTTAATTAAATTACAATATTATGGAAATTAACAATGACATGGGCGATTTAATCGCTGGAGCATTTGGAGGTGAAGTTGTTAGAGATAATAGTGAGCAAGAGGCTCAAACAATAGACCTAACATCAGAGCAACCTCAACAAGAAGCACCTAAAGTGCAAGAAGAACCTGCAACGGTTCTTGATTTAACGGCTGACCAGACTCAAAATGAGTCTTCAAGCATAAAAGAAGAAAGTTCTTTAAATACTGAAAGTTCAGATTCAACTTCTGATTATTTATCTGATTTGAATCAACAACTCGGTTCTAACTTTGAAAGTTTAGAGCAGTTAGTTGAAAGATTCAATGAGTTGTCTGAGACTCCAAAACAAGAGTTCAATTACGCTAACGAGCAGTTAGAGGCTATGGACAGATTTGTTAGAGAAACAGGTCGCTCAGTAAATGATTTTTTAAGAACTCAAACAGTCGATTACAATGAAATGTCTAACGATAATATTGTAAAAGAGTATTTGAGAATGAATAATCCAGATTTATCTAAGGAGGAGATTGATGTTTATTTTGAATCTCAATACAAATCCTCAGAACAAGAAGAAGGGAAAATCACACCTCAATCAGTTCAACTGAAGAAGGATGCTGCTATTGCTCGTAAAGAGTTGAAGGAAATCCAAGAGTCTTATAAAATGCCTACTGAAGGTAATTATAACTCTGAAGAAGAACAACAACTAAGACAAGAGTTTATAAAAGGTATGTCTGATGAAGTTGATGCTGTGGAGTCTATTGAATTTGACATTAATGATTCTGGTGAAACTTTTACTTACGCTTTATCTGATGAGCAGAGAGCGGCAGCAAAAGAAATATCTCAGAATTTAGATGGATATTTTGATAAGTATGTAGATAAGGATGGAAATTGGAATTACGATTCATTAGCTATGGATATGTTTATTAGAGACAATTTTGAAGCTATCGTAAGAGCAGTGGCTAATCAATACAGGTCAAAAGGAACCGAGCAGGTTATTGACGAGATTAAAAACCCATCATTCTCTCCAGAACAAAAAGATGTTCAAGGTGGAAAATCAATAATTGACCAGGTGTCTGAACAAATATTTAAAGGAAGTTCTTTTTGGAATAGATAATAATTAACTAATAATAACTTTAAATTTTTTTTAAAAAATGGCAACAGTTTCAACGGCTTCTGGAATGGTTTTAAGACCAACTTCAGTTCAAACAGCCACAAACGAAAACTATGTAAGTGCTTTGACTGCTACGTCTGGTAATTTACATAAGAGAGACGTTTCCGAGCAGTTAGTAAAAAGATACGGAGACCAAGGTATTACAGGTCTTCTTGAGTTAATGGGTGCTAAAGCTCCTACTACTCAAAGTACTTTTGAGCACTACGAAGAAGCTTTCTTACACAATGATTTAGTATTTCAATTTGATACATCTGTATCAGCAGATGGTACAGGTTCTGAAGTAATCACAGTACAAGCAGGTTCTTTGCATGATAATAAATCTGCTATAAGAGTAGGTGATATTTTATTGCTAGAAGATGGTACTCAGTGTTATGTTCAAGCTAGAGCTTCTGAAACAGCAGCTACAATTTATCCATTAACTTCTAGTGGTTTTGTTTCGGCTTTCGCTCAAGATGTTGATGTAAACGCTGTAATCATCGGTAATGCTTTCTCAGAAGGTTCTGCACAACCAGAAGGATTGACTCCTCGTATTCACGAATACTCTAACCAAGTACAAATCATCAAAGAATCTTTCGAAGTTACTGGTTCAGAAGCTACTAACGTAGTTTATGTAAAAGTAGATAACGAAGAAATGGGTTCAGGATACTTATGGTATCTAAAAGGTGAGGCTGATACTTACAAGAGATTCATGGATTTCGCTGAGATTCAAATGGTTCTTGGTAATACTATAAGCAACACCACTTTGACTGCTACATCTTCTACTTTAGATGGTACTTCTTACTCTAACAGTACTTTAAGAGGTACTGAGGGTCTTTTACCATTCATTGAGAATAAAGGTCAATCTATGGATTTAGGTTCTTCAGCTATCACTATGGCTGACTTTGACGCTATCGTTAAATCTTTGGATAAATACAGAGGTGCTAAAGAAAACGCTCTTTACGCTGGTATTAACTTATCTTTAGATGTTGATGATTTATTAGCTGCTCAAGGTGCTTATGCTGCTGGTGGTGCTAACTATGGTACTTTCCAAAATAACAAAGACATGGCTATGAATCTAGGTTTCAACTCTTTCACTAGAGGTGGTTATACTTTCCACAAGAAAACTTATGATTTATTCAATCACCCTAAATTACTAGGTGCTACAGGTCAGAAGTATAATGGATACGGTATCATCATCCCTATGGATACTCAAAAAGATGCTCGTAGCGGAGAAATGATTCCTTCATTGAGAATCCGTTACAAAGCTGCTAATGGTTATTCAAGAGATATGGAGCACTGGTTAACTGGTTCTGCTGTTCTACAAAACAAAACTAACACTGAAGACGTGTTAAAATCACACTATCGTTGTGAAAGAGGTTTTGAAGGATTTGCTGCTAACCGTTACATGTTAATCAAAAAATCATAATTATTAACTTTTTAAATTAACATAAAATGGCTCAAATTATCGGAGATAAATTATTGATGTTTCACGCTGCTGTTGTAGATGCAAACTCTGTAGCAAACGCTGATGACGGTACTGATTTGGATTTAGCTGCTTTTCCAGCTACTAATGTTACTGCTATTGCAGCAGAAAACAATGGTAATGGATTAGTATACATCTACTTCAAAAATGGTACTAAATATGAAGAAGGAAGCATAACTGGAGACAATGGTACTAGTGTTGAAATGGCAGAACAAGCTTTTGTTAGATTAACTTGTACTTCTGGAAAAGAAGCTAGCGTTATAGAAGACCTATGGATTCTATTAAACTCAGTTTCTGCTTCACCTGTTATCAAGTTTGATGTAGTAAACAGCGTTTTCCCAATCGAAAACGTAAGTGGAGTTCAAATTAGACGACACATTACTACTAATACTGTAGCTTCTGACACGCCATAGAACCTTCTATAGCTGAACATCGACTGTCTTGAAAAGATATACAGACAGTATAATCAATAAGGGGAGGGGAGGAAATCCCTCCTCTCCTTTTTTTTTAATTTAATTTAATATTTAATAAAATGGCAAGAAAAAAAGTCGAACAATCAAATGTTGTTACTCCTGTAGTAGAGACTCCAGTAGAAGAAACAACGCCAATCGTAGAGGCTCCAAAAGTCTCTAATCCTTTACCGACATTCGGTACTCAAATAAGTAGAAGACCTTCTATTTATAAATTAATCTCAAAAGATAAAGATAGAAAAACAGGTATGGATAGATACCCTATCGTATACATGTTAAAAGCTGAAGACATTGTATTTGACCCTATTACAGGTACTCAAAGAACAATTAGATACATCAAAGGTCAGAAGTCTATTTTTGCTGATGAGCAAGATAAAGGAACTTTAGTAAAGACTCCAATCACATTTAATAATGGATTTTTAATTGTTGAACACACTAATCCTAACTTGAAAAAGTATTTAGACATGTGTAACGCAAATATGAATAATCCAAATAGATTATCTTCATCTGCACCTTCTTTCGGTTTAGAAGATTCTGAAAAGAAAGCTAAAGAAAGATTAGATAGAAGTAGAATGGAAATGGATGCTATATCAACTGTTCTTACTATGTCTTTAGATAAATTAGTTGGATATGCTAAAGTTTTAGGAGTCAATGTAAAGAACTCAACTGATGAGATTCGTTATGACATGAAGATTTTAGCTGAAAAAGACCCTTCTGGATTTATAGCTGGATTAGATAGTCCTCTAACTGATATGAAGGAAATGATTTTAAAAGCCTCTGAATATAAGGTTTTAAAGTTGGAGCCTAGCAAAATATCTTGGACAATAGGTAGTTCAGTTCAAACCATCACAAATGTTCCTATGGGAGTAAAACCATTAGACCATTTAGCTGAAATATGCTTGACTGTAGATGGTGAACCTATAGTTGCTCAGATTAAAGCTCAGCTTTCTAGATACAACTAAAATTAACAACATATATTTAATAAAGAGAGGTGTCGTGTATATCTCTCTTTTTTTTGTTATATTTGCTATGAAATTTATCACTACTAATGACAATAGACGAGTTATACAGATTTGTTCAGTTTATAGCGAATAAGGACCAGAGGGGATTTATTAAGCCTTCTGAATTTAATTTAGCTGCTACTAGAGCTCAACTGGATATTATAGAAGAGAAGTTTAAAGAGAAGAACTCTCAAAAGAATTTAGATGATTTGGCTCCTGTTGTAGAGAAGGCTACTATTACTTACTCTGCTGGAACTAACGGTGCTTTTACCTATCCTGCTGATTTTCTGCACTTTGTGTCTATGAATTTCGATGGAGAAAGTGTTGAGGTTGTAGGTCATGAAAAGCTAAAGAACTTATTAGATAGTCAGATATTGGCTCCTAGTGCTAGTTATCCAGTAGCTGTAATGATTGATGAGGGTTTTGAGATATATAATAGCACATCTGAAGCTACTTCTGGAACTTGCATTCTTACTTATATAAAAGAACCTTCTGCTCCTAAATGGACTTACACTACTATTAATGGAGTCTCTGTATATAATGCTTCTGCTGGTGATGCTCAAGGTTTGACATTACCTGTTAGCACTCATAAAGACATAGTTCACAAAATATTAGAGTATGTTGGAGTTAGTCTTAGAGAGGGTGATTTAGTTGAATTTGGAACAAGTTTTGGATTATCATCTAAACAAGAATAATAAATGGCAACTACAAGAAAAAAATTAGCTGAACAGGTCCTTAGAATAATTGAAGGAGGAAATGTTTCTGATGACGCAAGAATAGATATTCGTGAGGTCATGGTATTGGTTGACCAAGAAAGAGATTCTTTTATAAGACAATTAATAGAGGATAGGTTTTACACAAAGAGTACAACTACTAATAAATCTGAATTAGAAATAACTGGTGATTTTGTAAGTTTAGAAACAGGATTATCGGTATCAAGTAATAAAGTAGAATTACCTACTCAACCAATATCTCTTCCTAATGATATGGGTATTATTAGAGTATATTCTTCAACTACAGAATATGTTAGAATGCCTTACGGTGGTGGTACATCAACTCTAAACCCTAGTCCTTTATATAATGACACAGTAACTAAGTCAGGTAAAAAGTTTTGGTATATTCAAGGAACAGACTTGTATTTATATCAAGATGCTACAGCTACAATAAATGTATCTTACATAGCTGTTTCAAGTAGTTTGTCTGATACGGCTACTTATCCAATACCTGCTGATTTGGAGTCTGTAATAGTAAAGAACTTAGTTGAGACGTTTACTGTTATGAAGGGAGCTAATGAGGATTATAAAAATGATAATATAGGATAATATGAGTGCACAATTTGTTAGTTTAGAAGATGTAGTAAATGAGCTTTTAGTTGATGAAGGTAAGAACACTCAAGCTGAATTTCTAAGATATTACAACATAGGTTTAAGAGGATTAAAAGAATTAAACTTTGATGTTGTTAGAATGATTAAGGCTGTCGAGCTTGCTGTTGATTCAGCTACTAACACTATAACTTTGCCTACAGACTACGTTAAGTTTGTTAATATAGCTGTTTTAGGCTCAGATGGTGAATTACACTATTTAGGTAGAAAAGAAAGATTAAACTTAGTTACTGGAGCTACTCCTCCTACGCCAGAATCAGATAGTAATTACTATGACAATGTTGATGAAGGTGTTTATGGTAGATATGGATTTGGTGGTGGTAACAATGCTAACGGTTATTATAGAGAGAATTTAGATAATGACACTATAGAGTTTTCTTCTATAACTGGTCAGTTAGAGAATATTATATTAGAATATATATCTGATGGCTCAACAGGTGTTACTGGAGATGATATAAAGGTACACACATACGCTCAAGAGGCGTTGGCTTCATTTATATATTGGAAGTCTATACAGAGAAAAAGAGGTATAAATGCAAACGAAAAGATGTTTGCTAGAAAAGAGTTTTATAATCAAAAGAGATTAGCTAGAGCTAGAATGAATACATTCACTAAAGCTGAGGCTTTACAAGCTACTAGAAAAGCATTTAAGCAGGCTCCTAAACTATAATTAAATGGCTAATTTACAGGAGAAGAAACAATTTATAGGTGGATTAGATAGAGACACCGATGAGCGATTAGTAAAGGAAGGCGATTATTTTTACGCTTTAAATACTAGGAATCAATCTTCTGAGTCTAACAGTATAGGTGTCATTCAAAATATACCAGGAACACTAAAAGTTGATTTTACATTTCCAGTAGGTCCAAGTCTATTTGTTGATATTGGGGATTATATTGGTAATGATAATTTTGGAGAAGAAAACGTTGGTCATGGTAATGGTGTTCCAAAAAGAGTGGCTTACTTTCTTCCTGGCTCAGTTCCAGCTGGTCTAACTGATTTTAGTTTTTTTGCCTCTAAAACAAGCAGTGATATTACAAGTTCTGTTGCTTACAAAGAGGATACAGCTAGTATATCAGCATTAAATGATGTTGATAATATAAAATTGTATATGGCTGATTTTGTAGCTAAAAACGCTACAGCATTATCTGATAAAGGTATAAGTGTTAGATACAATTCTGAAGGAATAAATGTTAGCGGCACAAAACTACCTTGCTTAATATTTACATCTACTGATAACTCAGATATTTTAAAGATAGATATAGGCGGTAGAGATATTGATGATGGTAACTTAAAAAAGGGTTATAATATTTTTATTGAGGAATTTAAAGCTAAATAATATATGCCAGTAGCAAACGAAATAAGAGAATATAAGTGTATTGGTTCTTATGAGGATACATCAAATGATAAGATGTATTATTTTATATATGGCACTCAGGAAGACCATCATATAATAGAGTATGATATACTTACAAATACTGTAGATGTTGTATTTAAAGATTGTGGAGTTGAGTCTGACAATCTTTTTAGATGGCAAGAGAAATTCCTAATTACAGAAGTTAATAAAATAGGAGATGTATTATACTTTACATCTGATAGATATGGGGAGCCTCAAGAGATAAACATAGTTAAATCTAAGGCTAGTATGAATGTATTGGAGTCTGACGGTTATAATAATATATCTGCCGCAAAATTAAATGCTTCTCCAGACTTGTACTATCCATACTCCATGTATACTCCATATCCTGCTGGACAAGATATTGCTAACAACTATCCTTATCAGGGTGTCGATGAAGTAAAAAGACAGTATGTTGAGGTTAAGAAAAGACCTCCATATACAAAACCAAAAACTACATTTGGAACTGACTCAAACATAAAGAAAAACAACATATTCGGTAAATCATTTCAGTTCAGATATAGATACCATTATTACGATAATCAGGTAACTGAATGGAGTATGATAAGTGATGCTACTCACTCTGAGGAGATGAAGTCAAATGTTGCTAATGTTAATGCTAGCTCTCAATCAAATAATAACTTTTTAAATGTAGAGATTTATCATGGCAATCATCAGGTTAAGTTCATAGAGCTTTGTGCTAGAACTTGTAAAGACTTTGATGTTGATAAAAATGGTAACAGAGGAGATTTCTATATAATAGGAAAAATAAAAAACAATTATAGTAATTTTCTTAGTAATACTGCGGTTGATTTTAAATTCTATAATGATAAAATATATCCATTTGCTGATAAAGGAGAAACTGCGAAGCTTTATGACAATGTTCCTAAGAGAGCTAGAACTCAAACGATACTTGCTGACAATAGAATATCATACGGTAACTATCTTGAGGGATTTGATGTTGATAGTATTGATGTAACATTGACTCCTAAGTATGGTGAAGTTTCTAATGCTCAAGACCTTAATGATTTCATTTATCCTAGTTGGACAGTTACTGCTGGGGGTCTTTTAGCTGGTGGTAATACTGGAGATACAGCTGAATTAAAAAAACAAAACGCCTATGTAGGCTCAAATGCGACAGAACAAACTATAACACTTACAAACTCAGCTATAGAAGGATTACCATCTCTTTCTGTAGGTTCTCAAACAACAGTAACATTAGCTTCATTACCTACTTCATCATTTCTTGGATTAAACAATCAAATTGTTGTAGGACCTTACAATGGTAATAATAAAAACAAAGGTGTTTATGGTCCAAAAATTGACCAAGGAAGTGTTTTGAGTTACAATTATGCTAATGGTAAAGATAGAGAATATTATCTTATAAATAAAAATATATCAGCACCTAACTCAAGTATTTTTCCTCCATTTTGTGGGGATTTTGTCGGTGAGAACTCTCATAGCGTTATAAATTTCGCATTTGATTATGGTTCTATGACTCCTACATCCAACAAGATAGTTAATATAAATCTTGATTTTTCTTTTGCTGTAAGAGCTAGTAAGGCTGGAAATGCTCTTGTTACAGATGAAGTACAAGACTCTTTACCTCAAAGCGTTTCTTTGTCTACAAGTATTAATACTGCTGATTCTGGAGAAGTATATAGTGAAGATATTTCTGGATTAGATAATCAGATGATATATGTCGCTAAAAGACTTAATTTGATTTACGAAAAGTATGGTAATGCAGGTGACAAACCTGATGACGGTTCTCCAGCTTGGTTAAAAGGTTGTTTTGTTGACACCGTTAAAAAGGTTTTATTATTACCGCTTATATCTCCTAACAAAACTAATTTTGCTCCAGCATTATCTGGTCCTTTAGATAGTCCTGATAGAATACTTAGATTAATATCTACCCAGAAATGGAATCCAGATGAATATTCAGCAGAGTTAGATGGTAATAAATACGCTGGTATATCATTAAACTTTAACTTCCCTGATAGTAATGCTGACCCATTATTGGCAGCCGCAAATAAACAGAATTTAGTATCTATAGAAGCTATAGGATATAATTCAGGTGATGGAAAGTCTGGTAGTTTTAAAGCTGGAGCCTTCCATGATTTTGGTATCATATACTATGATGGAAAAGGTAGATGTTCTACGGTTGCTATTGATGTAGAAAACGGAACTTCTCAATGTTACGTTAAATTCTTTAGTGAAAGAAATGATAATGATACTCCTATAAATGAAGGTCAAGATAATCTATACGGAAAGACAAGAATAGATTGGGAAGTAAATAGTCAGCCTCCTAAATGGGCTAAGTATTGGAGTTGGGCTTATTCAAAGAATACTTCGGTAGATGAATTTATTCAATTTATATGTCCAGAAGCTTTTACAGCGACTACTCCAGCTACTGGTGAAACTAGATTATTCTTATCTTTAACTTCACTTAAAGGTGCTGCTGACTCATATAAAGAGCAATCTAATCCATTAATTGATTATAGTTTTGTTGAGGGAGATAGAATAAGATTTATTACTTCCCCTTGGTTGTTAGGAGATGGTACTCCATATTTAACAAACTATATAGATGTTAAGATAACTGGATACGAATATTATAATGGTGCTGGTGGTGAAGAACCTTTAGAGGAGCAGGGATACTTTATAACAATAGAGGAATTAGGTGATACAAACGGAGGAACATTTATTGACGTTAGTGCTAGTGAAACTTCAAACTTCTTCGCAAACGGTCTTTTTGAGATATATAGACCTATGAAAGAAATTGAAGACACCTCTAATAGAGTTTATTATGAGTTTGGATTTAAGCATACTATAGCTAATCCTCATACAGACCTAAGAGCTCACAGAGGTATGACTTTAACTCAGGTTGTTACTGGAGACTTAAATGAAGGTGGTCAATCTGTTACTCCAGCCAAAGGTTACTTTGAAGAAGGTGATGTATTCTTTAAGAGAAGAATAATGAGAAATAATAATCAAGAGGCTCCATTATTTACTTCATCATTTGTTGAAGATTATCACCTTAATGATTTTTATCCTACTAACCATATACACATAGGTAGACCAAATGTATTTAATCCTTACGCTAAAGAGGAATTAAAAGAATCTAGTATTATATATTCTGAGCCATTCCAACCAGACGTAAACTATAATGGATTAAGTAGTTTTGAATTATTTAGTTATTCTGATTTTGATAAATCTGATGGCTCCATTCAAAAGATACATTCCAGAGATACTGATTTGATTATGATTCAAGAAGATAGAACTCATAAAGTATCTGTAAATAAAGACATTATAACTAATGCTGACGGAAGTACAAATGTTGGATTATCTTCTAATGTGTTAGGTAACGCTATAGCATTTAGTGAGCATTATGGAATTAGTAAAAACCCTGAGTCTTTCGCTTTCAATGGAAACGTATTGTACTGGGTTGATATTAAAAATGGTGCTGTATTAAGTTTGAGAGGAAATGAACTAAGACCTATATCTGAAATAAACATGGTTGATTATTTTAGAGATAAATCTATAGATTACCAAAAATCAGACCCAACGGCAGGATTTTCATATAACGTAAACTATTGGTATAAGGAGCCAGTAGTAAAAGGAGAATATCCAGAAATGTTTAAAGGAATAAATTATTACTTTAGAATATTAGGAGCCTATAATCCTAAACACGATGAATACGTTATAACATTCCCAGATTTATATGAAGACTTAAATAGATATGATAATGATGGAGATAAGTGGAATGAAAAGGGAGCTGCTCCAGACGTAGTTTATATTGATTTACAATTAATAAAATCTGGTGAAACCATAGTCTGGTCAGAAAGAAACGAAAGATGGAGTTCTTTTGCGTCTTACATACCAGAGATGTACGGAAAGATGAATCAAAAATTCTTCTCTTTCTTAAATGGAGAAATGTATTTACATGATGCTAATACATCGAGTTATAATACTTTTTACGGAACAACCTATAACACAGTATTAAAGTTCCCATTTAATGGCATGCCTAATAAAGTTAAGACTTATCATTCTATAACTGTTGACGGTACTTTCGCTGATGACTCCACAGATGCTGGTGTTGAATCTGGAACTAAGACAGGTTATGATACAGTTTTAGATACTAATCTTTCATCTACATCTATAGATAAAACTGCTTATGATAGAAAAGAAGGTATGTTATACGCTAACATTCCATTTGCTACTGGAAATGTAGATGGTGAGCCTGGAGGAAGTGAATACTATGGAATAGGAAACGCTACAACTTCACTAGCTTCAGCAACTGTTACTTTGGCTGATTCACCAAATCCTGGAGTTAATGTTGGAGATAAAATATATTATAACAACGCTGGAGTAAATACTCTTATTGGAACTATAGATTCAATAGGAGCTAGTTCATATACTCTAACAGCAAACGCAGCGGTAGCTATAACTGATACTTTCGCTTATGTTATTAAAGATGGAGAAGCTGAAGGAGATAGAATGAAGGGAACCTTTATGAACACACAATTAACTAAGAAAACTAAGAAACTAATAGAGATATATAGCGTTAACTCTAACATCTCTAAAAGTGAGCTTAGTGAAGAATAATTTATTATATTTGTAAAAATTTAGAAATGAAAAAATCTAAGAAAACATACAAGCCCAAAATTAAGAAATTCGCAATGGGGGAAGTATATGGCGATATTGCTAGAGGCATTCAAGCTGGTAAACTACAAAAAGAATACGCTAGAGAAAGAGCTCGTACTGAGGGTGAGATAGAAGCTTTTGATAAGAGTAGACTCCAAATGAAGGGCTCTAGTACTCTACAAAAAATGGTTGACCAACCAATATCACAATCTTTAGTTGAGGCTCAAACAGAAGCTCAAAAAGCTACCGAAGCTACAGCAATGGCTGGTGCTCAAAAAGCTGGTGCTAAAGGTGTTCAAGCTGGATTACAAGCTATATTACAATCTGGTCAACAAGCTGACTTAGCTAGAATGCAAGAACAACAATCTGCATTGACTGCTGCTCAAACAGCAAAAGCAGCTGAAGAGGCTAAGCAAGAAGCTGTGAGAGGTGGATTAGCTGGAGAAGAATTAAAAGGAATGCAGACAGCTTTAAAAGAAGCTAAAGAAGGAGAGTTAGCTTCTAGATTAGCTAAACAACAAGCTTATGTTTCTGCTGGTGAAGGTTTTTACGGTCAGATGGAAGAAGCTGCTGCTGCTATAGTAAACCCAGCTTCTGCTATCGCTGAAAAAGGAATGATAACTCCTAAGAAAGGTAAACCTCAAGTTAGTAAAGGTAAGTTTGACCATAAGACAAACCCTATAGATATTATGGAAAAGGGTGGAGTCTCTGACGTTATGCAAGAAGGAGAAAAAGTTGGAGAGCTTACTGGTGGTGAAGCAATATTCAATCCTGAAGATACTAAGAAAATGCAAGATTTAGTTGAGTCTAAAGATGCAGAAGGTCTTATGAAACACATGACTATGTTATTCGAAAGATTTGAAAAGGATGACCTAGAGCACATGGAAGATGAGGCTGAAGAACAAATGGCTAAGAAAGGAATTATGTATAAAGAAAGTGGAAAGATTCCTAGTAAGATGAAAGGTTTCTCAAAACTTCCTGAATCTGTTCAAGAGAAGATGAGTCCTAAATTAGCTGAGAAATATATGGGTGGTGGCTCATACAGACCAAAATTCAAATTTAAGAAGTAATGTCCGCAAAGTACATTTATTATCAGGCAGCTCAGACTCCTAAGTTTGACGATATAGTTAGAACTCAAAATGCTAACAAAAATCTTAGAAATGGTATAAACAATTCTAAGACTACTCCTAAACCTAAATTAAGTAATGTTACAGCTGAGTATGACAAACCGTTTATGGAAGTTAGAAAAAACTTAATCCAAAAACTTAATGAATACGAATTAGCTAATTCTAATAAAAGAAATGACCCTGAAGTAAATGCTAATATAGAAAACATGAAGAGACAAATATTAGATTTTGGGAAGTTTACAGTACAAGAGGCTCAGGCTTATGAGTTTCTATCTGGAGTATTAGAAAATCCAAATGACGATGAGGGTAATTTATTGTATGATGTAAATTCATTAAAAAAAGTCCCTAAAGCTCTAACTGTAGAAGATATTACAAGTGCTCGTTCAAATTCAGATGACATAATGTATTTGTTTGGAGGTAATAATCCTTTAACAGACACAAAGACAGGTGATTATATTTCTGATGAAGAAGGATATATTTTATCTGAAGATGGACAGAGAATGATTGCTTATGATATTTTTGGGAAACCAGTAGATACAGATGAGTATGAGTTTGAAAGAAGAAGAAATTTCTCTAATTACGCAAATCCAACATTGTTTGATTTCGGTAAAAGTGAAATAGAGTACAATGGTGTTCCAGCTTCAAAAATGCCTGAATTTAACTTTAACAAAGATGAAATAACAAAGGTTTCTGATTTAGTTGATTATGTTAATGAAATTGGAAAAATGATACAAGTTGATGATGTTGTTATGTTTGACTATGATACTAGACAAATGACAACAGAAGGAATAAATATAGCTAAAAATAAAATAAGACAAAAAATCCAAAAACAAGTTGTTGATGGAGTAGAAGGATTTAAAGATAATAAAGTTGAAAAAGCTTTAGAAGTTTTAGCCTATCAATTTGCTGTGGAGTCTGAAGGAATAGATGACCCAACTCAAAACTACATAAAAAACTTAGTTAACAACACTAGCTATCAAGGAGCTGATGGTACGATTTTTGAAGATTTTGCTATTGATGAAATATTTAAAAACAAATACGAAGGTCAAGGAGTAAGAAAAGCTAAAAACTACAATGAAATAAGACCTGGAAGTGGTAATGATTATTATTTAAGTATAGGTCCTGAAACGTTAAATAATAAAACTACAGATGGAGTTAGTTTAACCAGAGAAGATGAAGAAGGATTTGCTCAGGCATTTGAAACTATTATTTACAAACAGCCCCCAATGAGAAAAGTAAAGAGAAAAGAAGGTTTGTATCTTGATAAAGACATATTGTTTAAGCAAGCTGTAAGTAATCCAGAAGCTCTTTATAATATTCATCCATTTAGCTTTGATAGCGACCAAGTAAACATATATCCTGTTAATACTCAAACAGGTCAATTAGCTTCTAAAGCTGAAATTGAAAGCGGTAAAGTTCCAGTAAAATATGTTCCTTTTGTAGAGGGTGTTGCTAAATCAGAAATAACTGAAGATGATTTTGTTAAGAATCTTGAGAAATTAAAAACACAAGAAGAAAAAGAAGAATATAATAGATTCTCTGATTTATTAAAAGATAAACCATCAGGTAAGGTAAGCGTATTGGTTCCTTTAGATAAAATATTTTTTGACAGCGAATTAAATCAATTTAAAAATTTAATAGATTTGGCAGATAAATTAACTGAAGAGAACGCATCTGGTGAAACAGAACAAGAGAAAAGAGAAAGATTAACGAATAGATGGTTAAAATAAAACGATGGAAGACGAATTAATATTATCAGAAGAAAATAAAGAAAGACTTTTAGGTATAATTAGTCAAATGGAGTCTAACGGTGAAGAGGAAAAAGACATTCAATTCATTGTAGATGAGTTTAAACAAAAATACGGTAAAAAAAAAATTTCGGATACGGAAAGTACTACATCAGATTCGGAAGATGGTGTATCGGCATCACTAAATTTTGATTACCAATCTAGA
>Ga0208161_1000411_pt1 | contig 24605 bp, 22 predicted proteins | sample CB_VirMetaG_3_FD_184538 | JGI IMG/M metagenome (GOLD analysis project Ga0208161, IMG submission 184538) | Freshwater to marine saline gradient viral communities from Chesapeake Bay - CB_1508_1S Viral MetaG (SPAdes) (version 4) | ecosystem: Environmental > Aquatic > Marine > Coastal | place: USA...
AAAGTGGAACTGTTCCACAGATATCATTCGTGGATCACGTTTAGCATTAGCTGAAAGAATAAAATATAAAAATGCTAAATTTGAAAGATGCGTTAAAAAGATAAAAAATAAAATAAAAGAAGATACAAGCCAATCCTTCTCCTGGGGAGCAGGTGCAAGGCCAGTATTTCCTAAAAGGAGTAATTGGAGAAGAGCATTTAAATGGGCTGGTGCAATTCCTGGGGTTAAACAAGCTGTATATAGTAAGCCTGCTCAAAGTGTTTTAGGGAAAATAGGACTTCAAAAAGGATTCCTAGAAGATCCCAGCTCAAAATGGGGAGCCTTTTTAAGAGGGGCCGAATTAATACCTAGGTGGATGCCTCCTGGTTCTCCAAAGCCTAAAAGTAGGGGATCAGTCATGGGTCAAATGCTTTCTAAATATGCAGGAAATCCTGAAAGGCAACAAGATCTCATAAGACGCTTTAAAAAAGTCGGAGTAATGGACAAGGCCGGTAAATTAATTCCTAGTAGAAAAGGGTATGCTAGGGGTAACAAACCTCAACCTAAACCTCAACCTGAACCTCAACCTAGAATGACTAGGCCAGAAGGGGCACCTACTCCACTTATGAGAAAGGATTATCTAAAATCTCGTGCTAAAGAACTAATTAGAGCGAGGAGGCCAGAAGGGGCACCTACTCCACTTGGGAGAGAGGATTATCTAAAATCTCGTGCTAAAGAAATAATTAGAATGACTAGGCCAGAAGGGGCACCTACTCCACTTATGAGAAAGGATTATCTAAGATCTCTTGCTAAAGAACTAACTAGACTTAGGGGAGAGGATTATCTAAGATCTCGTGCTAAAGAACTAAAATCAAAAGTTCCTACTAGTACAAGTAGAGACCTAGAATCGCCAAAGGGAAAAATTAAATGAAAAGTAAGAATAATCCATGGGCAATTTGCCACGCATCTACAGGCCCAAAGAAAAGTGATAAGTTTGAAAGGTGCGTTAAGAAAATTAAGAGGAGAGAAGGTATGAAAGAAGAAGATTTACCAGGAAATCAAGATGTATTAGATGTCAACAAGAGTGGAGATCTAGATAGTGAAGACTTTAAACTTCTTCGTAAGAAGAAAGTTAAGAAGGCAAGAGAGTCCCTAGCAGAAAAGATTATTAACGAGCTTTCCAAAGGAACTGTACAGAGCTATCGTGATAAAGCTAGCTCACAGGATCCAACACAAACTCCCATGAAAAGGGAGGTTGGAATTAGCAAGGCAACCAAAAGAATCACAAAGGCTGCTCAGGGCAAAAACACCAAGAAGTCTGTAATGGGTGGAGTGGCTACTCAAAAATCAACTACTGCATATAGAGGCAAGGCAGGAGACTCAAATAAGCAGTCCAAACCTATGGCAAGAAGCGAGATAAATAAGGCAAAGTCATCAGGTCAGGAGGGAGCTAAGGCAGCAGCTAATGAAAAAGCATTTTCTAAGCTTGTAAAAGGATTAGCTAGGAAGAAGAGCTAAACTCCATATTCCACGCCATTACCAAAGCTAGAACCGACTTCCACATCAACTGCGAGGGGAACCTTGAGATTGATGTGGAAGTTTTCTCTTAGGTAGTGATAGTTCTCAAGCTCATCCTTCACGATCCTTACAACTTCCTTTGTCTCACTCTTGGGTGCAATCAGTTCAATGGAGTCGTGAACTGTAGCCACAACCTTGGCCTTCATGCCCTTGAGCTTTTCAATAACACCAAGCATACCACACAGGAGAATATCACTAGCAGCGGATTGGATTGTGAAGTTCAGGCCCTGGCGGAAAGCTTCTCTGCGGACTCCTTTAAAGGGTGAGTTGATGTTCGGCAGGTGGCGGAATCTACCGAAGATAGTCTTCGCATACCCGAACTGCTTAATGTATTCATCAATGGTGTTCATGTAGCGTCCCACCCCTGGGAATGCAGACATCCAGTTGTTGATGATCTCCTCGGCACGCTCCTCAGGGATATTGCGCTTAGAAGCTAGTGTGAACGCTGTCCCACCATATACAGTAAGGAAGCTAACTTCCTTAGCAATCTGTCTCTCCAGCTTGGATACTTCACTAGGATCCTTCTTAAAGGTAAGCCCTGCTGAGTAGCTGTGAAGATCCACACCACTCTCGAAAGCATGGATCATGTTGCGTTCATTTGCTACGTGTGCTAGGACTCGTAGCTCCATCGCCTTCATGTCGATTGTAATGAAGTCCCAACCAGGAGGAGCTACCACGTAATCTCGAATGTTTACGTCTAGAGCTTCACGGGGGAGAGTGTGGAATGACACACCGATCTTATCCTCCCTCTTGCGTCCGATGTTAGCTCCAGAGTTCGAGATGCGACCTGTAACAGTCCCGTCGATATTATACTTTACGTAGATACGACTGTTACCTGTATTCTTGAGAGCCTGTCTTGTGCCTTCAATATAGACGGAATGCAACTTGGTCAGCTTCTTATATTCAGAAAACCGATCAAAGAATCTTTTTGCTGAAATGATCTGCTCATTAGACATGTTCGCAAGAACAGATCTAGCAATAGCTGTCTCTTCGTTATTCAATGCTCAATCCTCTGGAAACAAACTCTTCTTCTACCATGGACTTTACTTTTGTAAGGGTCTCCTCGTTAGTAGATGGAGCACCCTTCTTAGTGAACTCGAAAGGATACAACCCTAGTCCGAAGTCTTCAACCTGAATCCACTCACCTTCTTCGTTTTTCTCAAAAGAGTAGATTACCTTAATAAGCTGATTTGTGGAATTCAGGTTGGTGCCGGACTCTAATCCAGCAGCTTCTCTCAGTGCAGCATCTGAAGAGGAGATCTTGTTTTGAAGTTCTGAATCCAACTGGTTTAGCTTATCCTCATCAATAAGAAGACCTTCATATTCCATGTCCATGAAAGCTACCGATAGTGGGGCAATCAACTTATCGTAGAGTTTCTCAAGCCCTTTTTGACGTACTTCATCAAGCAACTTCACATACACTTTAGCAGTGGCATAGGTGTCTTTTGCATTACCTTCTGCACACTGGAGTAGGGGGATATTCTTCCAATCAAAGTTTTTACCTTCAACTGTAAGCATTAGAACTTCTCCTCAGGGAAATAGTAACTTACTAAATCTGCCAAGCTCTTTGGCACGTCCTCACGATACAAGTGTTGGAGGAGCTTGGTGTCATACACATTATACACTTCGTCTACACCATACCGCTTCATAAACTTAAGATCGAATCCTGCATTTTGAAGGATCTTACGGTTCTTCTTGTTTGCCATTGCCTTACATACAAAGGTTAGGAATGCGCCCTTGATCTTGTAACCGAGCTTAGCTTCCTTATGATCAATTGGTAACACTAGTGTGCGCCCAAGCTCACCGGTATCCCTGTCTACTAGCGTAATGGAAACCGTATGGATAGTGTCCTCTAGGAAGTTTAGACCAGTAGTTTCAATATCAACTGCTATGTCCTTATCTGTGTCGATGAACTCATCAGACACTGAGTTGAGTTCCTCTATACTTAAAGGCATAGTGTATGGGACTTTAGCTTCAGAAGACTTACCTAGGAGTTCATTATTTACAGCATTATGCAAATCTTTAGAGAACAAGTAAGCATTCTTAGGCTCAGCTACAACCTGGAAAGGGTGAATGATTGGAACTACCCTGAATTCATGCCCTTCAGTTGTCTTTAACCAATCGACTTTTCCACGAACCTTACCCTCTTCTTTAGCTTTACCATACAGCATGGTAGTTGCCACCTTGCCACAGGCAAATACTAAGGAAGGCTTATAATGATCAATAGTATCATACAGATGGGCTACACACTTCTTTCTAATACCTGTAGAAAGATTCTCTGAAGTGATTGATGGACACTTAACTGCTGTAGTAAATGCCACTTTAAACTTACTTAGAACTCCCAGATCCGAGAGTTCCTGCATGATAACTCTGAACTCCTGTGGTCTGAAAGAGACATACTCTCCTTCAAACATCTTGGGTGAATCAGATAGGAATAGAATGTCTACAGGAGAATCATCATATTCATAATCTAGAATTGTGTGCGCTGGTAAATTCTTCTTAAGAGCAGGGCATCCTAAACACTTAGGATTGTCCCCTTGAAAACTTAGTTCTGGCATGAGACTATCATAGTAAAGTGACAAACTATATTGACAACAAAAGATTTGAAGAGCTAATACAATCCTACAAGTCCGGTATCCGAAGGGATGAGGATGAACTGTTCCTCATGTTCAATACCTTGATTGATAGGTTAATGATCTCATTCAAGTTTAATGTTGATCACGAGGAAGCGAAACAAGAGTGCTTCCTACTTATACTAAAAGTCCTAAACAATTTCAAGAGGGAAGAGGGACAAGCCTTCAATTACTTTACAACCGTAATCTTAAATAATCTTAGGCTTATCTACTCTAAAAATAAGAAGTATAATGATAAGCTAGCTTCTTATATAAGTTATAAGACTGGGGACTATATTCCCAGTTCCGCGCCTACTGAGCCATTGTAGGTGACCACTCTAGGGAATGACTTGTGAATAACCACAAGCATTGGAAGCTGATCATACTTTGATAGGCATGATGTAGAAATAGTCTCCCTATTAGACTTAATAGCAGACTTTATAATATCTAGAGCGTTTGGAACATCAAATATATCTATCACATTAAGGTCTGTGTCACCTTCAGATGGTAGATTATCATTGAAGTATTTGCACGGAATATCCCATTGATTAGTAATCAAATAGTAAGATGTATTTTTACCATCAATATTTGATTGAACAATGGATTCTAAATGTTTAGAGTTGTCTACTCTAACAGATGAAAAATTAGTTTTCTGTTTGCTCATCGTTGTTAACTACCGGCTCTTCTGAAGATTCAGAAGAGTTCTTGTGTTGATTAATCATCTCTTGTATTTGAGAAAACATGACATTACATCCTGCAAAGAAGATCTGCTTAAAGAATGTATCTTCATCTAACTGGGGTGGCCTAACCATCATAAAGTTCTTAAAGCCTTCAGCTTCTTCTTTATTTAACTTAATTTGAATTTTCATACGTCCTCTACTTCGTTCTACGAACTTAACTTTTGAATTGCCTAAATTTAAGGATACATTATCCATAGTCTATAATAGTCCATGAGGGATTTTGTTGAAGATGATTTCGATGTGACTTCACTAAAAAGAAATATTAGTGGAAAGAAAGCAAAAATAAACTCTAAGGCTAAAGGTAATAGGTTCGAGAATAAAATAGCTAAATCTCTAAATGAAAGATTTAATACTAAAGAGTTCTGTAGAACTCCTGGTTCTGGAGCTTTTGCTACTACTCATAAATTACCTGAATACTTAAAAGTATATGGAGACTTAATAACACCAAAAGATTTTAAATACATAATTGAATGTAAGAAAGGTTATAACGAAGAACAAATATGTGATCTCTTAAACCCAAAATCTAATATTTCAAAGATGATAGCTCAAGCATCAAGAGATTCAGAAAAATGTTCTAAAAAGTTTTTCCTGATTATCGGTCAAGACAGGAAGGATCCTATAGCTATAACTAACGATCTGAATCTACCAGTGGAAGGTAATATGTTTGTAGGAGTGTCTGGTGGGTCCAGAGTAATGATCGTTAGCCTTAAGGAACTACTAAAAGTTAGAGATTCTCATTTTTTCGAGTAATATTCCCATATTCTTCAAAAGAGTTCCCAATTCTTGATTAATATTCTCAGCTATAGTTTGTTTGTGGTAGGCTTCCATAACTGCCCTATTAACTTCTAAGATAAAGTTAGTATGATGGCTCTTAACCCTACCAGTATCTCCACTCTTATTTAACGAAAAGTTATTCTTAAGCTTGATTTCAAGTCTATTAGAACCCTTTCCAGTAGTTATCCTGGATTCTCCAGTTACAGGATCCATAAGCAAGTCCCATGTGTTTCCTCTAGAGTCAGCTTGACCTCCCATAACGGATCTCCAGGCATCTCTTAGTGGATCATTTTGTCTAAATATGTAGTTTTTCTTAGCAGTTAGATCTCTATAATCGCAAATTAAGTTATTGTCATCGGAACCACCAGAGTGGAACATTTTATGAGCCAAAAACATTTGAGCATTCTTTTTAGTAATTGGGTCGCTTGATAGTAAATCTTTTGATATTTGGGATGACTGTAACCATGTAACTGTTTGATTCTTAAGGGAATCAATAGCAGCATCTAGCTCATACTTAGTTCCTATTTTACTAATTATCTTTTTACAATTATCCATTATATCTTTTAATTTTGGATTATCAGTATAGCCTAAGCCCGAAAGCTTATCTATGATACTTTTAGCAAAAGTCTGCTGTGCGTTTGAACGAGCATTTAGTTTTTTACCATCAGATGTAGTGACTATAACATTCTTGGGTACATCGAAAACGCTTTTAGCTATTTCATCAATTTGATTAAAATAATTACGCATATTTTGCTGATCCGTCCTACTCATTTGTAGGTTACTGGAGATAGTAGCTAGTAGAGGTTCACTAGCATAACTTTTACGCATTAATCCATTCGCACCAGCAAAAGTGTTAGCTGATCCACTTCCATATTTGGCAGAATCAAGTTCTAAATAATTCTTAAGACTTACCTTAAGAACTGATACTACTTGACCATCTTTGAAAATTCCTGCCCTCTTTAAAGCTTCTAGTTCTTCTTGTTTCCTAGGTCCGAATGCATCTTCGATACTCATCTCTACAGGTGTAACACTAAGACCTGATCTATTAGCTGCTGCTACTGCCTCATCATTACTATTGAAAACTTCAAAAATATCTTGTCTCTTACCTCCGCCTACCTGATCACCCACGGGAACTGCGTATACTGGCTTTCTTACTTTTAGAGTCTCTAAACTGTGCTCCAATATACTTTGAATAAGAGTTTTACCTTGATCATCAACCTGAAACGCCTCATAAAGATCCTTAGCTAGAGATACTGTCTCCGGGTCTATACCAGATTCTTGAGTGGCTCTAACCCAACCCTCTGAATCTATTTTAGCCTTCTTAAGTTTTTCATACAAAGTAGAAAGCTTCATTGTCCTCATGGTTGCTAACTCATCAGGAAGTTTACCACCAAATTGATCTGATCTAGCAAGTATAGCTAATGATGCTATTTCAAGTATGTCTTCAGCGCCTGTTCCTCTAATATTATTTGAATTACCTGTGCCAGTGATTGGTGCTCTTACAGTTAAGGTTTCTATAGCATGTCCACAAATTGAAGCGGCTTTATCAATAACTTCTCTTAGGAATGCACCTCTTCCTTCGCCACCATCAAATGAAAGACCCTGGGATGCATCTCCTTTTGGCTTAACAACAACATCTCCTCTATTAGTTTTATAAAAGCCAGATAAAATTTGCTTACTTTTTTCACAATCTTTTTCCGTAACGCCCTTTTCAGATGAATCAGCAATGAAGTTTAATAAATCTTTAAAAGAGTCACTTATCAATGAAGTCTGAGCCTCTTGAAGTGGTTGTTCCTGTGAAGTCCATATTCCGTTTTCAAAGTTAAGAGTAAACTTTGGAGCTAATAAGCTTTTCTGGAATGACCAACTAGTTGTACCAAAAAGATATCTTGCATACTGAGACGCCGAGCCTACGTTTTTTGCTATAGGCTCCTTGGACATTGCTTTATAAATAGCATCTTTACGGTTGTAAATTTCTCTGAAAGAGTTGACTACAGCATCCTTAGTTTCTTGTGTAAGATCAGTTGATTCTAAAAGTTGTTGTTGTCTAATTTCAAACTGTTGCTCTGGAGGTAGAGACCTTAACTCAGCTTGATTTATATCTGTAGTGCCATCTACTCCAGCCTCATCCCCTTGCTTATCGCCAATCTCGAAAAGGCTGACGAACTCATCCCAACTATCATCCACAGCACCTCTATTTCTTGATCCTACTTGATAAACAACCCTACCTTGGGTAGCACCTCCTTGTGCTGTCCATACTTTCACAGACTCATTACCTTTTACAGGAGTTGGTGAGGTAGATTGACTACCTTGGGCTACAGCCTGATTAGCCAGTTGCTGAGCCTCAGGGGATGGGCTGGTGGGTCCCTGCTCTAATAATCTAATATCTCTTTTATGGACCCTACTAAAACTTTTTAGTAAATCAATGTAAATACTCATAACTTATCATAGTATATTAAAAAAGCCTTCTCTCTATATTTAGAGAGAAGGCTTATTAATTTATATGTTATCCACTATAGCTGGTACTTATCGTAGTCTACGAAATCGTAACGGAATCCTACCTCAATGGTTGAGAACTCATTTGTGGAGTAATTCTTTTCAGAGAATCTAACAGAATTTGGATAAACACCATAAAGTTCTATGAAGGCATGAGGATCATTAGTATTATCTAACTCTATGATAGTCATTTTGTTTGCTTTAAAGGTTCTGTTTGATGACCCTCCTGGAGCAGATAGTTTAGCTAGATCACCCGTTACAGGATCATATATTGTTTTAAACCAATTCCATAATGTAGGTGAAGTACGACTTAATAGTTGATTATCAAAAGTAATCGTCAAAGCTTCTGGTGTAAACTTTCCTGGATAGTATAGTTTATCGTTAACTCTATCAACCACAATATCTTCTACTGTGCCTCCGATAGGACTAACCTGCTTTGCTGCTGCTACTAAATCTAGTGTGTTACCTCCCACTTCCGTAGGGAGACCATAGAATCTAACCTCAAACTGATATGCTCTTACTGAGTCTAATTTAGTTGATACTCTAGGAAGGCTCTGGCCAGGAGTGAAGTTAGCTCTTAACTCTGTCTTATAAACGCTATCTACCATAATAATTACCCGTTAATTGTAGCTGACTGACTTGTTAGGTTTACTTCAAATACAACAGTTTCTGCTGCTTTTGTAGGCTTAATTGTAACTGAACACCAAAGTTCATTTCTATCCACTCTAAGAGGAGTATTAGTTGTTGCATCGCACTTCACAGCACCGGCAACAATGGCTCTTCTAGCCAGTAGATCTGAAATGAAAGGTTTTATGTTTTCCTCAATTAGTTCCCAAGTGAACTGATCATTTGGCTCAAACTGGTAGGGCTTACCTAATTGAAGTAGTGTCTTCCTAATGTATATCATCAATCTACGGACATTAACACGATCCAAAGCACTTGGCTTTCTCTGAGTAGTCTTTTGTCCGAATATGACAATTCCTGCTGTTGGGTCCTTAGTAACAGGGTTGATTGCATTTGAGTATAGCGCATCACGATCCCCTTGGTTAAGAACCATCTCAGTGTCTGAAGGCTTTGTTAGTCTACCTCTGTTAAAGCCTGCTGGGGCAAACCAAGGATCAGAAACACCGTCAGTATACACGCATTGTCTAGCTGCAAAGATTGCAGGATCATACCACTCTTCAGCGCCTGCATAGTAGTTGAAGACTTGAACCCATGGCCAATAAGCGGCAGCATATGAAGAGTTTAGTGCTGCTGTTCTAGTGCCCTTACCGTTAATCCAATCGAAAGCATCTTGAACCTCTCCAACTGCGTAAGGAGGTGAAACAAGAGCTAAAAAGTTCTTTGAACTTTCAGCTAAAGTTACTAGTGCATTTTGAATATCATCATCTGTTATACCAGGGATAAGAGCTAGTGATATGTTCAAAGAATCATCATCAAGAGCGTAGATTCCTGTCTTGGATGCCGCAGACCCTATGATGGCTGTCTTACCAGCAGCATCTGGATCTTCTGCGTCAGGCTGAGCGGTATAACCACTGTCTCCACCTGCAAAAGAGAAAGTTCCTTCGATAGGCTTAACGAATCTTGGTTGTACTCCAACATACCCGTTAACGTCCACTGCTGTTCCTAAAACATCTCCCCAAGTATCAGGGAAACCTTCATAATCTGTTCCATCAGACTTTAAAGCATTTACATAAATGTAGTCTGATTTAGCATTTAAATCATCATTTTGCAGCATATACTCAAAGGAGTCTGCTGAGACTGCTGCAAGCTCACCTTTAAATGACTCTGCCTGGGCTCCGTCAGCATTTACAACTAACCTATCCTTAACTGATAGGTTGTCAATCTCAACAGATATTCCTTGGGTTGAGCCATCTCTAAGGGCACTCAAGTCGTACCCAGTTCCTGGGTATCTGGCTATGGCCCTTAAGTCTACGCTTGATAGCTGATATCCGGTATGAGTAACATTCTTGGCTTGATCGTGGTTCGGAGCCCCAATACTACTTAAAGAACCATTTCCTAATACAGGAACAAATCTGACATCTGCGGCAGATAATTGTAATGTAGTAGAAGATCCTGCAAACTTAGAAGCTAGGTAAAGATTCCCGGTTGAATCTTCATAAGCCACAACAGGCTGATCATCAGTTATTTCTGGATTGAAAGTGTTAAAAAGAACTTTCTTTTTTGTATTAAAGGTAGTAGAGCTTGCTGGAATCTCAGTAATACCACTTACATAGAAATTCTGGGAGTTATCATAAATTTCGTAGAATACAGAAGATGCTAGACTAGGATCCCAGTTAGAAGAAACTTGAAATGCAGGAGAAACTCCTAAAGGTATACTAGCTGATGCATTAGTCGCACCAACGTCTGCTGCTCTAACAAAGTATATTTGGTTTGTAGCCTCTAGAATTTCTAGAGCACCTTCTAAGCCCTGTCCAGGGATTACGCTGTTAGGCTTACCAAACTTTCTAATTAGATTTTCTTGACTGGTAATTAAAGTAGCTTTGTTTGTTGGACCTTTGTTAGCGAAGCCAACAATTCCTACGACACTTGAATTGACATTTGGGGTGTAGATTGAAACATCATTCTCAAGTACTACAACGGAAGGACTAGTAGGTAATGCCATGATTAATTACTCTTTTTTGTGTTCTCTTGTCTGTCGGTTTTAGTAACTCCTATATGTTTCTGGATAACAGGTTTAGGCTCTTCGCTAGAATCCTTAACTAGTCTAACTTTGAACATTCTACGCTTTACTAAATTATCTAAAACCTTACCACCCCAAGAATCAGGGATGTTGATAGTTTGCTTAGGGCTTATAAACCGATAAATAACTCCATTTGGGGTTGTAAAAGGAACAGAAAATCCTTGCATACTTGTATTTTTAACTATTTTCATAATTATAAGCTCCTACTATATTTACTTCCACTAGGAGAGCATTTCTATTAAATTTGTTTATGCACAATGCTATTACGATTCATCAATATTATACTCAAAATTAACATCGACTTCCATTATCTCTCCTGTACTAGTGAACTGGAATTTTGGATTTGGAATATAAGTTTCTAAAGATATCTCCATAGACTTTTGCAAAACCCTATCATTAGTATCCCCGACCATAACGTTACCCATATCTCTTTCGGATACTAAAAAGCCCTTATTGAAATCTGAATATTTGGTCCTGATATCTAAATCAGGATTGAACAGAGAGAAGACACCAGATCTAATCATGTCTAGATCTGCCTTATACTTACACCATACATTTATTTCGTAAATTATGTTTATTGGTCTTGGTGCTAGACTTACAATTCTAATTGCTCTTTTTTTATTAGGATCCCAATAAGACTCGTTAATTATAATTGGACGGTATCTTCTTCTTTCTTCAGAATTTACAGTTTGTTTCTCAACAATTGTAATCATGGGCAGAATTAATGTATTATCCGCTTTTAGCCTCCCAGCAACCCTCTCAGGGTTTCCATGAGAGCATTTAACCTTAACTCTATTACCATTACCGTCAATATAATAAATGTTACTAAATATGTGTAACATCTGCCTTAAGCTTTCCTTGTAAACGTTATTAATTACAGGAATAATCTTATTCTCAGTCATATCCATAATTTGATTTCTTGCATTAAAGTTAGGTTTCATATTTTACCTCCAACATCATCAGTCCTATCGAAGTAATCTTCATTATGAATATCTTGAGTATCTCTGAGAAGTTTAGCATGAACTAACAAGTGATAAACACCATAAGCTTCAAAGCTATCTTCTTGAACTTCGTAAACCTCAAATTTAATTTCCTGAAACTCAGGTCTAATAACATCCCCAATTGCTATTGGCCTCCCTAAAATGTTTTCAGTATAAGACTTATTAAAAACAAATACTTGATCTATCTGCATTTCTACGCCAAACTGAGAAAGATTTTCCTCTATAGGACGTGGATCGTAGTGAGCCCAAAGTGTAACAGGTTCAGAAGCAATAGCCTTTTGTCTAGACTCTTGATAAACATCATCAATATCATCAGATGGAATATACTCAAACACTTGAACTCTCGACCCAGATAGTTTTATATTTTCTGAGTCAATCATGTTGAATAAATTCTTATCATTCTTTTTATTAAATAATGATAATCTAGTATCCCTAGCTTCTGGGAAATTAGTAGGAGGAGTATTTACTTTAAATCTCATTAGAATATATCAAATATTGGTGGTGATTCTATTGAGGATGTTAGCTCTTCTATAAGTAGTTTCTTATCCTCTCTAGCCTGGGCAATAAGCTCTGAACCATTAAGCCTAGTTCCACCACCAGGACCTGGAAGAGTTTGGTACTTACTACGAATGCCTCCTAGAATTTCTTTGGATAAAGCTAATGCAAATCTTTGTACCCAACTCTTGTAAGCATGGTGTATAGTTTCTGGATCAAAAGCTCTAAACTCTAGAATAACACTCTCTGTATTATTTTCAGGAACCGGCCAGATATGTAAATATTTATTGTTGATAACTTGCCAAGAAGACATTTGACCTAGAACATTCTTTATTTGTTTCAGGTATTGCTGCATTAATAAATACTGGCTAACGTTGTAATTGTTAAACAATCCATTATTAGTAAAGAACATTACAGCAAAGTCGTACTCCAATGAACCTGGAGAAGCTCCAAACTTAAAGAAGTCTCTTCGATACCAAACATCATTTAAGTTATCTATTATGGGTTTAGGAATATCATAAACTCCTATACCACCGGAAGTTTCAAATACTGCATACTGAGTCATCCAATCAGGAGCATGGTATTCAAGTTTTGATATAGCTTCGTCAATGCATAATTCTATTTGATAATCATCAAGCTCAACATCTACAACAGGGTATCCTAACCTAGTGAGGACATAATCTTTAACAGTACGGTTAAAGTCCTTGAACTCTACAACATCCTTGTAATCTTTGTTATTTAAATAATTATCCTTTGGGGACTTGTAGTCTTTTAACTTAGACCCAGAATATTTCCCATAGGAGGATCCATAGGATTTAACAGTTGGAATACCTATCTTGTTATTGCTAATACCAGCTAGCTGCGAATCTGTTAAAGTTATACCCCCTGTTTCCTCTGGTCCTGGGTTATCATTATAAAGTCCAATTTCAACGGCATTAGTAGTCATATAAGTACCATCACCTAAAGAAAAGGCCGCTTGATAACCAAATCTATCATATAAACCTCCAGGAGGTTCGTCACCTAAAGTATCCTTGTATAGTGTTACTCCATACTTGTTAGGCGTTGATATCGGAACGCTTGTAGCCGCTGTATTTTCAAGATCAATATAAAGTTTATATCCGTTGCCAACATCAATTGGAGTATCTAGAATCTTTCCACGGTGTAATAAAGCTGTAGCTCCTGAAGGGCATTGGAAAAGTTCCCATACTAGCTGTCTATTTTCTCCCCATATAATTTCTTCATTTGTAGTTAAGTATGGGCCTGAGAAATCTCGAATATCAATATACTTAAGTGGATATGTTATTTTTCCGTGATTACTTAAGTTATTATGTATTTCATCAGAAAATCTATATTTTCTAAAATAGTAAGCAGTATAGTTCTTAGAACTTTGAGTCCCTGATAAGGAGTGAGATTCTAAAATAACTGCACTAGTATGGAAGGAGCTTACGAAATGCTCAGGTAAGTTAGTTAAATAATTAGGGTCTAATATAGTCCCAGCCGCTGTACCAAACATCTTTTCCCAAAAGGGCTTTGTTATACCAAAAGTGCCTTGAGTCGTAGCTCCCATAATGGGCTGACTCCAGTTTTTAGTATACCCCATTGCTAGCATGAATAACGCTATGCCAAATTGAGATTCACAGTTCTCTCCAAAAGAATACTTAGTACCAAAGGCTTCATTGTAGATCCAAAGACTTGGATCATTTTTCAAAAATGCGTTAGTGGCTGAAGGATGATTGCGAGCTATACTGTATTCATGTCCCCAATAAAATCCATTAAACCAAGCACTTGGAGTAACATTGTATCCTTCATCAACACCCGACCAGAAAACATGGTTTTCTTGGAATTTACCAAGACCTGGACGGTATGGAGCGGTGAAGGTGTGATCCCCCAGGTAGGCATCGGGATTTTTTAAAATAGGATCGTCTAATAAGATTCCTGCTGCTATTATAGCTGACTTTCTTCCTTGCATGTGCCCGCCTAAAGGCTCAAATTGTCTCTCATCAAGGAAAGCACTCCATAAATCTATACCCCATTGAGTTACATTCCTTAAAGTAAGAGTTCTATAATCAGCGTCATGCCCCTCTGCTTCGTAATCATACTTGAATAATGACTTAAGTAATATAGTTCCAAGAAGCTCACTCCATTGTTGTCCATACCCTGGTCCGTGGTACCCTGGGCATTGAGCCTCTGTTCCCCACCTCGATAAATCATCACCAACATAGTATAATGTAGCTAAATATAAATCTATCCAACTAGGACTAACAGCAGGGCTAGGTATGCTTGGACTAGGAACATTACTATAATAATACCCTGAAAAAGTTCCTGTATCTTCATCAAATATTTGAGGTATTCTGGTAGCGTCGAAGTCTGATAACGGGAAATACCTTCTATCCTCCACCTTCCCTAAAGGCCCCGGCCTAAAGGTGGGAACCGAAGGTACTGCACTAAGAAACACTATAGGGAACTTAGCGGCAATAGCAGACCTTACATTACTCTGGGTATTTGTCCAATAACCAGCGTTCCATGGATGATTTCCTGAAACCCACAGATCAGAAGATGAAGCAATAATATAACAATAGTCTGCGGATACTTCGTAAGGAGGCTGATGTGAGTTATACCAGTCCATTGGAAAACCCCTCGAAGTAGCTCTTTGATCATAATGGGTTCCTCTAAGGTTACCAGCAGGATTGCAAGCAGCCCCGTTAATGTAATAAGGAACTAGAGGGTAATTAGGATTACTTGGGAACTCTGACCACATAACTTGAGTGTATTCAGGAGTATAAGCAGATACCGTTGCTGAAAAATTAGCGTCTGCGAAAACCGGAGCAACCCAAACACTGTGATCAGGGTAGGTGCCACTCAGCATAGGATATTGTGATACTATCAATGCCGAAATAGGAGGCACTGAAGCCAATTCGGGTATGGCAGAAAAGTTACTAGTAACTGATATTGAATACATAACTTACCTACTCTATATACTCTACAAGCACTAAACTATATCAAATAGTGGTGGACCTTCTAAGGTAGTTGTTAACTCCTCTAGAAGCTCTTGTTTCTCTTGCCTACCCTCCTCTACAAGTTGTTGTCCGTTTAATCTTGTTCCTCCCCCTGGACCTGGGAGAGTTTGATACTTCCCTCTAATACCACCTAGAATTTCTTTAGCTAATGCTAGAGAGTATCTTTGTATCCAACTCTTATACGCATGGTGTATAGTGTTTGGATCAAATGCTCTAAACTCCAGTATAACACTTTCCGTGCTGCTCTCCGGTACAGGCCAGATATGTAGGTACTTATTATTAATGACTTGCCAGGATGACATTTGACCCAGCACGTTCTTTACTTGTTTTAAGTATTGCTGCATTAATAAGTATTGACTAACATTGTAATTGTTAAACAATCCATTATTAGTGAAGAACATCACAGCAAAATCATACTCTAAGGATCCAGGGGATGCCCCAAACTTAAAGAAGTCTCTTCGATACCAAACATCGTTTAGATTATCTACAACTGGTTGTGGAAGCTCGTATACCCCTATCCCACCTGTTACTTCAAAAGTAGCATATTGAGTCATCCAATCAGGAGCATGATATTCAAGTTTTGATATAGATTCATCAATGCATACATTAATTTGGAAATCATCAAGCTCAACATCAACTATAGGATACCCAAGCTTCGATAGTACATAATCCTTAACTGTCCTATCAAATGTTTTAAATTCTACAACATCTTGTGCATCACGATCATTTAAACCATCGGGTCTAGGAGTATCGTAATCCTTTAATCTTCTTCCACCGTAAATGCCATATGAAGACCCGTAGGATGTTACTCTAGGAACTCCTATCTTGTTGGATTGAAGATCTTCAGCACCTGCAAACGTCAGAGTAACCTCAGGAAGCCTCTCTACAACATCAGTTTCACAATCCGATAAAGGTGCAGCATCACCAAGTGTTGGGTATATTAAATTGGCTATCTGCTGTGACATAGAAACAAGTCCACTTAAATCATAGTGAACCTTATCAGGATTTATACCGTATGTTACTGTTTCAAAACTATAGGATTTATAAGCTAAATTACATAGATCTTCAGCGGCATCTCTAGTAGATTGCCTGACAACATCGAATCTAGCTTCCTCGTCTACTGTTAATCCTGAGTAAGAATCATGAGTTACTGGGAACACAACAACAGGTTGGTCATCTGCTCGATCAGGGTGGATGTTTGTTATAACACATCCTAAACCTCTTAGATGATCAAACATAAACTCAGCTAGATCCATTAGCAGCCCCTTGTATGCTTTAGAGCCATAAGGAGCCAAAGCATCCAAAGTACCCATGATGATATACATACCATCTACATAAACTGTATTAGCACCACCAGCCTGAAGATCTTGAACAGCACTAGCCAATTGAACTGCAACACCAGCATTAGCATCTGACCAAAAGTTAGTTTTTGCGTAGGGCCATAATGTATCGTAGTCAACTCCTCCAGGGATAGCCACACCTGATAAATCTACGGAGTTATTCCACTTCAACATATTTATCTGGTATTTGGAAGCCTTAAACACATGGATATCTGTGCCCCCAGGGACTCCTCCATTCAGGTTAGCAGTATATGCTATTGATATTTCAGGACCGACATAATCAACTGGCTGAGTTGTATATGCATTGCTTGGATCATAATTCTCCCATTGCTTACTAATTAGGTTCCAAATCTTGTAGTTTGTCTGTGTCCCTGAAAGGTAATAATAATCAGGAGATGAAGATACTGAAGATGCATTTACGTTACCTGCACAGTTTGAATCTCCAAAAGCAATAATTAATCGTTTATCAGCCATAAAAAAGTTCCTACACTATTTACCATTAAATGAAAAAAGGGTTCGGATTATAATCCGAACCCTTTGAACTTTAATCCTTAAACAAGGATTAGGTTATTAGGTGCTGTAACCGTTTATTGAGGTTCCATTGTTATAACCGTTACGGAAGATCTCCTTCGTGATGAAATCAGATCCAGTTCCGATCAGGCGAATAACGCGGTAGAATCTTGAGGCTGGTTGGACAGCGACCTTACCGTAACGAGTAAGGATGCCCTTCCTTGGTTGGAAGGTCTCGGGATCAACTACGGTATCTAGTGGCTGTAGTGGGATGTATGGGCAGTAGAAGAAGCCTGCATCCATTGGGCTTGAACCCTTATAGCCAATGATGATCTCGTCCTCTGGGAACATAGGATCAACAACTAGATCATACTTACCAGCGAACTTGCCCTTGTAAGTAATCTGAGTAGCAGTGTTGGTCGTTGGACCTGCATCTGCTGGTAGGCCACCTTCAAGCTTAGCTGCTGACTCAAGCATTGAAGCAATCACTGGTGAAGTGATGATGACGTTACCTGGGCCACGTAGAGTCGTACGGTAGATGTCAGTGCTAGCGAAGTTGATCAAGGCTAGGACATTTGAGTACATGTGACCAAGATGCTGAGGAGCAAAAGAAGTAGTGGAATCAACAAATCTTCCAAGATCCATGACATAAATGTTGGAATACTTGCGATCAATACCTCCACCTCCACCAACTGCTCCGGTACCCTCTTCGTTGGATAGAGCAGTATCAAAGTCGTATTCGTAACTTCCTGCTACGAAAACTCCACCGTTTCCGGCGAGGGTGGCGGGGTTACCTCCAATTCCTGGGAAGTTATCAGCGCCGCCCTGGTATAGCGACTGTAGGTACCAGCCATTTAAACCATCAGTGCTGCCAAGAACTCCTGGGCCATAAGCAATCATACGGATATCTTCGATTAGCTCACGATCAATCTCAAGGTTCATTTCCTTTGAGAGGAGATCGGTAAGCTCAGCTTCCATGTCTAGGTTGTGGTAAGCCTTGAGATCCTGTGCGGCCTCTAGAGTCCACACTGCTCTCATCTTGCGCTCACGAGCCTGGACGGTCTGCTTCTGGATATGCATGGAGATCTCTGGAATTAGGTTGCCCCGTAGTCTCTCAGCAGCAGAAACGCTGTATCCCAGGATTGAAGTTCCACTTGGGAAAGAAGCTAACTGACCTCCCATGGTGGTTGAAGGAGAGCCGTTCTTGAGACCTAGAACGTTTGAAAGATCAAATGAAGCGGCTCCAGTAACGCTATCGTATGTTAGACCACTTGCTGGATTGTTATTCTGAATCCATGGATTATTACCGGCAAGATTAGACTGTGCATAAGTGCCAGTGAATGAACCAATAGCTGATGATGTAAGGTTCCGAGGGGTAATGTTAAACTTGGAGTACATTACCTGAGTGTTTCCGTCATGGTGACGTGAGTTACCCATGTAGAAGATCTGTGAGACAGGGCCGTCCATGGCCTGAGTTGCACCGATCTTGTTGAACATAAGCTCAGGGTACATACGACGAATAAGTGGGAAAGCCCACTTTTGGAAGGTGCCGATCTTGCCTGTGGTGGTGGCGGTCTGGCTTAAAGCCTCTTCGTCCATTCTAGTCTTGGTGAACTCTTTGGCCTGATTCTCTAACAGACGAGCTGTCTGGTATGCGATGTGATCATCCCCGATCCCTTCAAGGAGTGGCTCCCAACGCTTTAATAAACTGTTTCTATCAATAGCAGTCATACTTAACCTCTATAATTGTTGAGTTTCTCTAACACGCCTTGATGGATCCACTCATTACCGTGGACAGCGTGGTTTTCATTTAACTTTTCATCAGCTTCCTTCACCTTGAAGTTATCCTCACTGATGACGAGTGCCGTATCAGAGAGCTTTCTCTCTGCATTCTCTGATTCACGTAAACTTGAAAGCTCCCCATGAACACTCTGAAGTGCCTCTTCAAGTTTCTCGTTCTTGTCATTAATTACCTTGGACTGACGCTTTAGGTTGACATTCTCCTTTAGGAGCTTATCTACCTGACGGAGAAGGGCTTGATTCTTCTCCTCTTGCTGCTCACCAAGTGAAGCTAGAACTTCCATACCATTTAATTCATCCTGGTTGGTGTTCTCTAAGGCAAACATAGAGCGAACTGTCTCAAACATTTGAGCATTACGGAATGTCTCATTTTCTAGCTCTAGCTCTTTAAGTGCTTGTTCTTTTAGCTTCTCAATATTTCCACGAATGAAAGACTGGACTTTCGTGGATAAGTCGTTTACCCTCTCTTCGACACGGTTCTCAATGCTAACAGCAACAAGCTCAGCTACCTTCTGAAGAGTGCTTTCATCGAGTCCCTCTGGAAGATACTGAGCCACCGAGTCTAGAATTTCATTACTCTGTGACATAATTTAACCTCTATATAGTTATTTAGTGTTTTGTATTATTTTTAATACAAATTATTTTTTCCCCTTGGGAACACAGTTAGGAACTTTCTTTCCACCTTTAGACTTCATTCCAACTGCCTCATAACCTTTCCAACATGCCTTCTTAAGGCCCTCTAATAGTGAGTCTCCAATTAGATTGGTAGACTCTGCATTAAACTGCTTTTTAAAGCCACCCTTAGGATCGCCAGTCTTTATTCCAACAGCATTTGCTGCGATACCAGTAGTATCTCTGTCAAAGCCTTTATCTTTAGAAAATTTAACTAGCTTTCTAATTGCCCGTTTACGAACTGGTTTGGAATTTGGATCCTTTCCCTGATTTCTGAATCTCTCCTTATCCACGTAGTTCTTACTTTTTTTGGACTCTAAGGCTTCAACTATGCCATTACCAATTTTTGAAAAAATACTTTCCTTCTTAGCCTTCATTGTTTTAGAAGCTTCGTAGGCTGGTTTAGGTTTTGAGGAAGGTTCCTCTTTTGGCTTTGGTTTTGGCTTTGGCTTTGGTTTTGGCTTTGGTTTTGGCTTTGGTTTTGGGCGACCCGGCTTCATACCGGCATCAAAAGCCCACTGATCCTGTCTAGCTGAGTCGCGACCACCTCCCCTGGCCCATCTCTCAATCCTAGAGCTTTCCTCAATTTTACTCTCAAGAATTGTTAGCAATACTCTCTGCTTCTTGTGCTTTGAAATAATCTCCTGAGCACGCTGGCTATTCTCACGAATGGACTCGGTAAGCTCAGGGTAAGCACCCTTAGTTGAAGGATCAGAGACAAGATCGAAAGTGATAAGCTTGAAATCTTCGTTTACGACTTTACCTTCACTGTTCTCTGAGACGCTACCTAAACCACGGCTAGATATACCAATCTTAACACCATCGTTAAGAAGAGCTTCTACAATCTTACCATTAGGAGTTGAAAGGATTTCACACTCACCCATAACGTCACCATTCTTCTCTACCCAAAGCTTGGTGATCAAGTGTGATGCTTGGGAAAGATGGATGGCATCATTTGCTGGGTGATCGAGTGCTCCTACTAGCGATCTTTCATTGATCTTATCCTGTATGGCCTTCACCTGGGACTCTAGGACTTTTCTAGGATAAACTCGTCCATTGTTGTTCTGCTCATCACATTTTTGGAACTTCCCTTGCAGTCGTACTCTAGGGGAAGCCTTTGTCCCTTCATTGATAACTTTAACCTTATCTAAAACATTGTATTCAACTAATAACATAGTTTATCCTATTTTTGTTTACGAGACCAATATTTCTCACTCTTAAATTTAGAGGTTTTTTGTTTACCATGCCTAAGCATAGTCCTTACAGCATACTTTTTAACATCAGAAAACTTTGAGGGTATAACGCCAGGAGAGAATCCTTTTGCAACTCTACCTCCAACCTCTTGCTCATCGTCCTTACCCCACTTTCTCTTAGTTATGACGTAAAGACGATCTGAGTTTTTGGTTGAGAATATCTGACCGACATACCCCTTCTTGAGTGCATCTGTAATAGAGTTGTAAACTTTAACACGGGATTTCCCAGCCTGAGAGTGCGCCTTTTTTCCCGATCCTAAGCCCTTAGACCTTCCAGAATTTGATCCTTTTCCAGAGCTTGCTCTGGTCTCACTTATAAGCTTTATCAAGTCCATTTTTCTTTACCTTCTTCCCTTTTGGAGGATAAGCATCAGACCTCTTTTTAAGCATTAGAGCCTTTTGAGGACCAACCCCTAAACATCCGGTGCTAGTCATCTCCTCAATAACTTCTTTAGCCTCTCCTATAAGAACTTTTAATTTACCAACTAGATCCTCAAGTCTTTCTTTTAAAAGAGATTCATCTAGTTTATCATCGGAAGAAGTTTTAGTAACAGGCTTTTGAGTTTTATTTCTTTTATGCTTAGGGCCACAGGACTCATTTAGTGATCCTGCAAATCCCATGATTTCATTCATAAATGAATCTGGGACAACGACAGCCTTTAAACCATCGTCTAAAACTTTACTATGAACAACAACTTCAGGAACCGGAGAAGACTCTTGTATAATGTTTTGAGAAATTGCTAAAAGATCTTTAGTGCTAGCACCCATCTTTTAACCTCACTTATCTTCGTCTTCGTCTTCCTCAGACTCCTCATCGTCGTCACATCCCTCTTCAGCCTCTAGAAGATCCTCTTCTTCAAGAAGATCAACTGCTTCGTTAATACTGTCAAGAATATAGTCTACGCACTCTTGAAGGTTCTCCTCAGGGATAGCCTCCTCTAAATGTGACTCACAGAGTGGGCAAACGTGGCCTTCAACCTGCTCTTCCTCTTGAACTTGATCAACCTTAGCGGACTCATCAATTTTCTGATTTGACTTTAGTCTATTTGCTGAAAGGACAGATGCGACATACTCATCGCTAACATCTACATATCTCATAATAAAACTCCTTGTACCTATATGTATATAATCTAACAGAATATAGTTGATAAAATTAAAATCTACCGTTTACAAAAACAGTTGTTTGAAGACCAGCAGTCATTGTGGCTCCACAGTCACAGCTATCAAAGGCCCTAACAACAGGCTTACTATTTATAAAAACATTAGCACTGCCAGTGCTGGTTTTAGGTCTATGCCGAAGAACCCCGTGGCTAATAAGCAATTCACCTACAACAACAACTTTTAAATTTTCAATGCTTACGCTAGGATTTTGGGTGGATACCCTCATAGTCGTTGGTTCATCGTGTCCCGTGGTCGTATCCCCTACAACACAAGCTAATGGCATTATCTATCCTCCTTTTTTATAATAACTTTATTATCATCGTTTAGTACTTTATCGTCTAAAGTTTTTATAGTGTTTATCGCGCTCTTAATAAGCAATCCGCCTCTATAACCCCTTTCTAGGTAACTTACTAGTTCAGGATTATTATCGTATAAATACTCACCAATCTTATTTAGAGGCATCCTGCGTATAATATCATACCATAAAACTTCCTCGGGATTATGAGTATCTATTATGTAATCAATAACTTCCCTAATCATATAAGAAATACCATAAGCCGATACAGGACTGGTACTAGTTGAGTAATCTCCATTTGTATAAAAAGTTTTAGTTAACTTTTCAGCATTAGGATCAAACTTATAAACTACATTTTGGGAATCATTAGGTTCTACTAACCCAACTTTTAAGGCTCCATTTTCTTCATAGAATAGGTTTGATCCTTTTAAGTCCGATACTTCTAATTTATTATCGAAGGTATCAATAGAAGGCACAAGACTTATAAATCTAGTGCAAACATCTCCAAATTGTAATAAATCAGAGAACCCATTAAATGGATTAAACTTGGAACCTCTTACAGGTACTATAACAAGACCAAAAGGAATATTACGAGAAAATCTAACTCCTCCTTGTAGATCCTTTATATTACTTATTCTAGAAAGATTAATATCGTTTAGAGTTAGATCAAACCTACCACTGTCTAGAATGTATCTGTAAATAGGGTCTCTATAATCAAGATTAACTCTAGTAATTGCTATACCGTTATTAATAGTATGAGTGTCAATCTCATCCTGATCATACTCTACGGTATACCTTCCTTTATATTTTGAAACTAAAGGATCTTCTGTAGTTTCATAAGTTACACTTTCTAAATCAAGTTTAAAATATAAAGGTTTGAGAGCAGATGCACCAGCGTCACCCGTAACTAGCTCATTTTTGTTTTCTAATGAAGACGCAAATATATTATAGGAAGAATCAACGTTTATCAAAGATAACGCATTTATCCTAGTTTCAGGCGGAACATAATATGTGCTAGAGTAATCTGAATTAGTTATAATGGGAACATGGGTTCCATCTAGCTGTTGAATATCCATGTAGTAACCATCACCGTCTCCTGTAGGCACACTAAAAGAATCTCCATCTAGGGTTTCAACTGGGATACCGGCATCTGTTAAGTATAAGCTAGTCTGCTCAGTAAAAGTTTCAACGTTACAATTTGCTGCCACATCTGTATTGAACCTCCTCTGTCTTCTCATTTGCCTCTTCCTAAGATTAGTAAAGGCGTTAGGGTCTGCGACCACAGATTGTGTAGAAACTAAACCTAGAGCAGCCCTATGAGAAATTTCAGAATCCTCTGATTTAACATACTTAACTCTCTTATCCTTTGATTGGTTTCTAGCTACATCAATATAAAATTGTGGATCAAACTCATCCATTGTCCCTGTAACCAGATGTTTCCTAACTACGTCTATAAACTTTTGTTTACCTACTAATTGTCCTCCAATTTGATGGATAGATTCAAAAGCATATCTTAATTGCGGAGATAGACTGGCCTCAATATGTTCATCTCTTAAAGAGAATAAATCGCGCTCTCTCCAAGGTAAACTAGTATTTGATCTATTTACTAAATTAGCAATTGGAGTTGCTACTTGGTTAGTAAAAACATTTTGATAAGATCCTAGAGAAACCTTAGTCGGAGTTCCCGGTTCTTTCTCGGTTACCTGGAAAAAATTATAAGTATTATGATATATCTCTGACTTTGATGTTGATGTCCCCCTTATGGGAGCAACATTAGTAGCAATCTGACCAGACTCTTCAATATTGATAACACTAATTTCATACCTAGTTCCAGCGGAGTTAGACGGAGGATCATATTGAACAGTGTTTACCGGTTCCTCACAACTGGTTACAAACTTAGCTGTTATAGGTCCTGGAGGGCAGGATGATCTGCAATCTGCTGCTGACTTAAAAGCACATTCAGTACTATAGATTTCAGTAGCAGTATTCCCACCTCTACTAGGTCTTGGAGGTCCTTCTGGTCTTAAAGATCTGCTGTTATTACTAGAGTAACCCCCACAAGCAACACAGTTATGAGATATGCTTAAAACTCTTTGTTGGTTCTGAGGCTTTCCAATATCTTCAAGGCATATTGTAACGGTTTGTTGGCATCTATATCCCCTGTTGCCGGGACCCCCA
>Ga0208161_1000412_pt1 | contig 24588 bp, 28 predicted proteins | sample CB_VirMetaG_3_FD_184538 | JGI IMG/M metagenome (GOLD analysis project Ga0208161, IMG submission 184538) | Freshwater to marine saline gradient viral communities from Chesapeake Bay - CB_1508_1S Viral MetaG (SPAdes) (version 4) | ecosystem: Environmental > Aquatic > Marine > Coastal | place: USA...
TGAGACTCCTGATGAAAAGCAATCTATAGCTGATCAATACAAGGAAACAGTAGATGCATTAAACCAATTATATAAAGACAAGCAAATAGCTCTTGCTGAAGATAATACATTCATCAATAAAGATGGTCAATATGTAAATATGCAAGCTGCTGCTGAGGCTGCCATAAAAAATAAATACGCATTTAATGTTATACCAAGGCTTGATGCTACAGAGAAAAAGCCTGAGGTTGCAGATAAATTCTACACACCTGAAGAGGTTATAGATGCTGAAGAAAGTGCTCTGCCTGAATTTGATAAAAGGATAGAAGAACTTAAAGATGATGACTACATTAAAAGACACGTAGGAGATTTTATTCGTGAAAAAAATAAAATATTAGATGAGAAAAAAGCATCGGTAAGAAATATCGAACAAGCCAGGACAAATAATATGGATATTATGATGGCTGAGTTTGGTGCTAAGTATAAGATTGATGATAAGGAAGTTAGTAGAAGTGCTTTTAAAGACTATATAATCTCTCAAGAAGGAGTTGATAGGATAGAGGAAAATGGTAAGATGGGGCTTCAGGTATATAATGACGAAAATATATCTGAATTGCTTGATTTCCAAGAAGAAGCTTCTAAGAACATTCTTGGAGAAGAGTCTTTAAGAGGATTTGCAGCAACTACAAAATCATTTATAGATGGTATTGATATAAGATTAGCAGAGGCTTTGATTGGTGTTTCTATTGTAGCTGATTTAGATCAAGAAGCAACTGAAAATATGCTACTAAAATCCGGGATGCGAGGTAGGAACTTAAAAAAAGCTCTTGAAAACGCCAAAGGGAAAGAAGGTAACTTTAGGGATAATTTTTTACAAGCATATGCAGCTAGTGTAAAAGAGGATACTGAAAAGATTAGAGGAATTCGTATGCTAAAGAGCTATGATGCACTAGACTTATTAATGTCAGGTGACGTAACTGGATTTACATCTGATATTGTTAGTATGAGTATTGAGTCTTTACCATATACAGCTATGGCAATGACTGGCATTGGAGGTACTGCATTATTGTATAATAGTGTACAGGCTAATGAGTATTACGATTTAAGAGCTCAAGGGGTTGAAAAGGAAAGAGCACTTATAGCATCCAATATGACAGCCGGTGTTGAGACTGTCGATGCTATCTTAGAGAGGATGATATTTAAAAATAGCCTTAACTCTGTTAGTGAGCTTGTAAATAAAGCAGGTAGGTTGGCTGGATATACTCAAAAGGAAATTGTTTCATTAAGAAGAAATATAGCATCCGCTTTCATAAAGGAGTATCCTACAGAATTTGCTCAAGGATCCTTAGGAGCTATTATTAATCAATGGGCTTTAGGAGAAGAAATAGATTTTAACAAAGCAGCTAGACAAGGTGTAATTGAAGGATTTGCTACAGGTCCTACTACAACTGTTATGACAAGCCCTCAGATGTTGCAACTCGCTTATGCTCCAATCAAGAAGCATAGAGACATGATTAAAATGGAGAGTGCTGTTGAAGATTTATTAAGTGCATCTATAGATCCTGAAAATGAAAGCGACAGGTCATTGCTTGTAAATCAAGCAAACAAGATAGTTAATGATATTGTTAAGCAGAAAAAAGAAATTGAAGAAACTGCAAGCAAAGTTACGCCTATACAAAGAGGTGCGTTGATTGATTTAACTGTTGAAGAGATGACACTTGAAGCGGCATCTGAAGCCACTGGTATATCTAAAACTTCTAAAGAACTTATTGATGAAAAAATAAAAGATGTTAGGGAGAGAAAAGATAACTTACTTAATAATGTAAAAGAAACATCTCCTACGCCAAAAGCTGCTGAAGGAGGTATTAAGCCTGAGACATCTGAAAATTATGCAAACCTAACAGAAGATGGTGAGGGTAATTTTGTTTTTTATCATGTTACTAATGTTGATTTAGATGAGGTTGATCCATCTAAATACGGTACCGGAGAAAATAGACAAACATCTAGAGAAGAAACCAATGAGGTAGCTAAAGTAGGTGGTGTATCTATGTATTACACATCTGAGAAAGATGGTGAAAAAATGGTTACTGGTAAGAATAAATACCAAGTAAAGGTAGCTAAAGAAAATGTTTACGATGCAAATGAGGACCCATTAAACCTAAAAGAAAAGGCTAGAGAGCTTCATGAAAAAGAATATCCAGGAAAGACTTATAATGGTAATACTGAATTAGCCTATATGACTAAGCTTGCTGGTGAAAAAGGTTTTGAGATGGTTGTTGGTGCATGGAGTGGTAAGACAAGAGCTCAATCTACGCAAAAATTAAAGCCTCATGACGTACAAGTTTCTGAAGGTAATACGGTTAAAAAGCCATTCGAAAAAAGGTATAAACAGAATAGAGAAAAAGGATGGTCTTCTGTTATGGCTGTTCCATTTACAAAAAATGTTCAGCCTATTTTAGATAAAATTACAGCTATATTTAATAGCAAAAAAGATTACGCCAACCCTTTATACAATGCATCTGCTGCATATAATTATGAGTTTGGTGAAAAGTTTAGTAAGTTCGAGAGTCAAGAACAATTAACTGAGCTTGTAAACTCATCTAATGAAATTCCTCAAGAGCTTAAAGATGAATATAACAATGCATTAAATGCAGGCGATATAAAAGGATCTTCAACTAGAGAATTTAATGATAACCCTGAGACAGAACCATCTTATATAGAAAACGCACCTGAGGGTCATTATGTTAACATTGGTATGGTTAGAGGTAAGGATGGTCAAGAAATGTCAGCAGATGACATAAAAAGAGCATTACCTGATGATGTTACTATAGAAGAGGAAACAGAATTAGCTGTAGGGGAAAATGTAGAAGAACCAACATTGTCATTAAAATTATCAAGGCCTCTTACGAGTGAAGAGATTTTAGATCTTAGGAATTCTACTGGTCAATTAGCTATCCCACAGCTAAGTAATGGTGAGGGTATTATGTACGGTACTTTAGACTGGGGACCATTTAATTCAGAATTTTTTGTATTACCAAACAAAATAAAATTATCAGAAAATGAAAAAGCAACAAAAGGAAACAGACTCTTCAATAAGCCCCTCAAGGCAGTTAAAGAAATTGCAAATAGATATTATAAGAGAATTTTTGGTGGAAAAAGAGAAGAATTCTTTGGCACAAAAAAAATAGATAAAAAATTTGCTAAGAGAATATCTGATGCGTATGAAGCGATGAAGCATGACCCTAACAATCCTGAGGTTAAAGCTGCTTATGATGCCCTAATAAAAGAAACTTTAGATCAATATCAAGATATTATTGATGCAGGTTATGTTATTGAAATAAATAATAATGAGCCTTACAATAATTCGCAGGATATGATTACTGATCTTGAGAAAAATAAAACAATAAAAATACTTTCAACTGAGTCTGAATTTGGTGATAAAAAAATAACTAATAAACAAAGGGAAGAAAACCCAATGTTAGCAGAGACAAAGTATAAAGATAAAAATGGACTTCCATTATTAGCTAATGATATTTTTAGAGCTGTACATGACTTTTTTGGTCATGCAGAATTAGGTAATGGTTTTGGGCCTTTAGGGGAAGAAAATGCATGGAATGTTCATGCAAGAATGTATTCTCCTTTAGCTAGAAGAGCAATGACAACAGAAACTAGAGGTCAGAATAGCTGGGTTAATTTTTCTGGGATAAATGATGAGGCTTTCAAAAAAAGAGATAGAGCTAGGCAATTAAGGAGGGAAGGAAAAGAAGAGGAAGCTAAAGCTTTAGCTGAAGAGGTTTACAATGAAATGATTTTTGCAGAGCAAAAAGTAGGATTGCTACCTGAAGAGTTTAGTGAATTATCCGACAATGATTTTGATGAGCAGGAAGTAAAGGATTTAGAAACACTTACAAAAACAAAAAGAAAAAGTAAATACACTAAACCATCTCTAAATCAAAAGCTTAAAGAAGAAGCTGTAAAAGCAATGAATGAGATGGATGAGGCTCAGGTTAATTTCAAAGAACCTAAAGGTGGTGGTAAAAAAACTAACCCTTTAGTTAATATAGGTAAGATTATTAAGGAGTACTTCGGTAAGCCTGTAAAAAGTCTTGTTATGAAGGTTGAGGACTTCCAAGGGATACCTATGTTTTTAGGTATGTCTGACATGCTTGCCGCTGGAACTGTAAAGGACTCATCCGGTAAAGACATGAATGTTAATGGTGGATTGTTATTTGGTTTAACCAAAGGTAATAATAATTTATCATGGGCAGGGGTAAATAAAAAGGGAGCAAAAGATCATTTAAAAAGAGCTATGTATCTTTATGAATCACATAAGGCTTTATTTGATCGTTTATGGAAAGAAGGTAAACTTCCTGATGGTCATATCCCAATGGCTATAATGAGAATGAGTGATACTGCTGTATTATCTAATGAGGCGTTTTTTAGGTATTCACTAAACCTTATTAAGAGTGCATCAAAAGAAAAAAATGTTAAATCATTACAGGTATTTATTGATGCGGCAAAAATTAGAGTAGAAACATTAGCTAAGAAAGAATCATTAAATAAAAACGAAAAGGATGAGTTACAATCCTTAAGTAGAGTTATTGACCTTGGGCCAAAAGTGAAAACAATGTCTGGCTTATTTGAGTACATTATTAATGATGCAAAAAAGAATGAAGACTCAACTTGGCCACTTGCTCTAAAAGCTTCGTTGGCTAAAAAGCTCTTTGGTTCTACCTCAAATAAAGGAGAGAAAAATTCAAGACCTTGGGTTCTAGAACTTTTTGGTGAACCTTCAAGTGAATTATACTTAAATAATATCTATAAAGGAATTGGTGACGAATCTGTTATAGATGTAGATCCTGGTTATATACTTGGTATAATGGGTGTAGATGTTAAGAATAATCCGAGTGTTTCTCAAGCTAACCACGATAATTATGGTTGGGGTGCAAACGGTAGGATTATAGCATTTTTTGAAAACCCTGCTGACGGAATGGATATTTTTCCTGAATTTTTTGCTAAAGCATCTAGGGTTTTCACACAGAGTTCAAGTGGTAAAACACCAAGTATGGCTTCAGTTCCTGCCCAAGTTAGGGGTAGTTCTTTTATAGATAAAGCTTTTGTTGGTGTTAGAATCTCTACAAAAATGTCTGATATTGACATTATATCTGGTAAGATTAGGTATGCGTTTCCAAATGTCCAGGTAGCTAGTACTCAAGCAGAGTTTGATGAAATAATGAGCACTGAAGGAGTTCGTGAAAAAAGAGATCCTGACGGCAATTTGATAGCTGGTATTACTATAAATGGTAATATATATATTAATCCGTCTGTCGCTAATTTATCTACACCTATACATGAGTTTGGGCATATATGGATGGACTACTTAAGATCAGAAGAAAGTGGATCGAAAGGAACTGCCCTTTATGAAAGAGGAATGAGCCTTGTTGATGGTAAAATTGAACTTGAAAAAGCAAAAGAACTTTATCCTGAACTGACTTTAGAACAACAAAAGGAAGAAGCTTTAGTTGAGCTTATCGCAACTAGAGGTGCTTCTATAATAGAGGCTGGTAAGAAGAGTGATTTTATTTCGTGGTTAAATGCTGTTTATAAGTATGTGAAAAGCAAATTTGTAAAAAGTAAGGAGCTATCTATTAGAAATATTAAGTCTTTATCATTGGAACAATTTGCAGACACAGCTCTTGCTGATTTATTTGGTGGTGAAGAAATAAATGCTAAGTTTAACCCACAAATGGAACAGTATGCCATGGAGTCTAGATTCTCTAAAAAGAGAGCTGCTGACATGTCAATGTACTCCATAATAAAGGAAGCTAGGCTTAATAATTTTAGCGATGGAGCAATAAAAGAATTCTTAAGAAGAGAGGGGTATGCTGCAAAAGATATATCTAGTGCTTTAGAAGTTCCTAAAAGCCTAATGAAAAGCGTTCCTCAGTCATTTGGATTGATAGAAGGTGGTATGATCAAAGGTATTGAGTTGTATGATAGAATAGCTAAAGGTTTAGCTAGATCTAAATCTTTAAAGGAGATGAGGCAAAAAGCTCAAGACTTACTGTACTCTACTGATGAATATAAAAAAGCATCAGATAACCTTAAAAAACAAATGGCTTATGATCTAGACAAGTCTCTCGCTACCTCAGAAAATAAAGAAGTTGCAAAAGAAATGAGAGACATTAGAGCTGAATTAATGTCTAGAAAAAGAGGAGCTAAAGAACTTCAATTTATAAAGGCTAAATTAAGAACTTTTATTAGAAAAAATATACCTCAATCTCTTTATGAAAAGAAAGAGGTTATGGATTTAATCTCAGCAGTTACTAATGCAACACCTGAAAATATCCAGGCTATTGTAAAGGATGTTAATGATTTAGTTGTAAAGCATGGTGTTAAAACAGCTAGAAACAGAATTGCTAAAGCGTTAAATGTAAAACTTAATAAATTAGAATCTGGTAGATTAAAAGGTAAAATATTACCAGAAGACCAAGACCTTATATCTGGTCTAATATCTAACATGCTTACAGAAGAAGCTACCCCAGAAGATATTGAAAATATGTCTGAAAGGCTTAGAAAAAGATATAATGAATTAGACTCTAAGAATAATTTAAACCAAAGGGAGTACGAGGAGATGATCTTAATTGATTTGGCTCTAAACTACAATAACTCGCTCCTAATGGAAGATAATGATGTTCTTAAGCTTCAGTCACTTGAATATGTGTCATCGTCTATTGAAGATATTAAAACAGGTGCCAGAATGAGAATGAAGTTTGCTTTAACCGAGCAAAGGGAATATTATAATCAAATCAAAAATGAGTTCTTTAAAGATGTAACTGGTTTAGATATTGATTTTAATGACGATCAATCAGTCCTTAATTCTAGGCAAGAAATTAGAGATAGACAAGCAAAGGTTGATAATAGACCTAGATTTAAAAAATTTGTTGAGAATTTCTTTAGCCCTGTATCTAATATTGTGACTAGGATAGAAGGAATGGAGGGATTGCTAGATAAAGTATCTAGGATGGCAGGAGAAATGTTTGAAGGTAAGTCTATTGAGTTAATTTTAGATAGGATTGATGATGCCAACATAGATTTTAAGTTCGGTAGACGTGAAATAATGAAAAGTCTTGATGCTAAGGCTCAAGAAATATTTGGAAGTAATCATAGAAAAATTATGATTAAGAACTCTAAGCCTACTGAATTCTATTATTCTAACCCTCAAAAGGTACAGGATTTAGTTGATAAACTAACCCAAGAGACAGATCCTAAAGAAAAAAAGAAAATAGAGAAAGAAATTGATTCTTATAAGATGCCTATATCTCAAAATGAGATGTATTATATCTACAACCAAGCTAAAGATAAAGCAAATCATCCTGGTTTTGAATCTACTTTTGGTCCTCAATATGAATCTATTATTGAACATATTACAAATAAGCTAGGCCCAAAAGTAAAAGAATGGGCCGACTGGCAAGTGGATGTATTTTTCCCATCTGTTTATGAGAAGTATAATGCTGTCTACAGGGAGATATACAGGACGGATATGCCATGGAATGCAATGTATGCTGGTAGAATACATAGAGAGGGAGATGCTGATCAGGTAAATCTACTTGAAAACACAAACCAATACCAAACTAGTGTTGGAGGTGCATCTACAAAAGTTAGGATAAAAAATAAAAAGAAAATAAAGGTAGTTGATGGAGATTCTAACCTAAACTCTTACATTAATGAGATGGAATTTTTTGCTCATTATTCAGAACCAATGAGAGATATTACCAAAATGATATCTAATCCAGATATTAGAGATGGTATAATTGCGACAACTGGAGAAGATGCTTATAAAGTATTAAAAGGGCAACTAGACAAGGTGATGAATAGGAATTCAGCTAAAGGAACTGATATTAAAATTCTAAACTTTTTAAGTAATGCTTTTGTTAAAGCTAAACTAGGTTTAAGCCCAGTTATTTTCTTAAAACAGACAACCTCAGCTCTTGCTTTTGCTGATTATATTGGATATAGAGATTGGGCAAAGAACTTATTATCAAATAACTTAGCATCTAAATGGAGTGAACTTTATGCTAATAGTGTATACTTACAGGATAGGTATGAACAATCGGATATATCAAAAGTATTAGAGAACTATACAGCTAAAAATGAAGTTTCTTTTCTAGATAATGTCCAAGCTGACAAGGTTAATAACTTCTTAATGTATATGATTAAGCAAGGTGATAAAATGGGAGTTATGGGATCTATACCTAACTACATTTATTACAAAGAGAAGTTTATGGCTAGAGGTATGGATGAGCAATCAGCTATAAAAGAAGCGGTTAAAAAAGTTGAAAGACAAATAAAAACAACTCAGCAATCGAATGATATACAAGATAAAGATTTCTTTCAGACATCTGAACCTTTATATAGAATGCTTAACTTGTTTATGTCTTCTCCAAGAGCTCTTATGAGAAAAGAAATAATTGCAACAAGGAATTTATATAGAAAAATGACTGGACAAGCATCTAAAGGTACTACTAAGCAGAATTTAAGAACATTCTTTACATACCATGTTGCTATACCTTTATTTTTCCAATATGTTTCTTTAGGTTTCCCTGGTCTGTTAAGAAACTGGAGAGATGATGATAAAGATGATTTGATATGGGCTATGATACTAGGTAATATCAATGCAGTGTTTGCTCTAGGTGATATAGCTGTTGCCATAAAGGATGTTGCTACTAATAAACCATGGGCTGGTGGTATGAGTCAGATTCCTTTCTTTCAAAGTGCACAGGATATTATCGATAACTACAAAAGGTTTTCGAATGCAAGTAAGGATGAAACTAAAAATAAATACTTCTCTAAGATGATAATAGGTATTTTAGAACCTGCGAGTGGAATACCTGTAGCTAACATAGCTAAATTTGGTGAAAACTACAGCAAATTAGCAACTGGAGATGTTGACGATTTCGGGGAGGCTTTACTTAGACTGTTTAATTATTCTGAATATGCTATTAAGGGTCCTAAAGTAAAAGATACTAAATCTACATCTACATCTAGAACCACATCCAGATCTACATCCAGATCTACATCCAGATCTACAAGACAAACTACAAGGAGTAGTCGAACACGTTAGGTTTTCCGTCACCATTATTTTCGGTTATGGTTAACCCTGCGGCAGATGAATACCCTATAGACTCAGAGAACCAGTTGCCTGTAAATATTGATGCACATACAATTTTTCTGTAGTTTACATCATCTAAAGAAACAGCTTCTATTTCTTCATATTGAGTTCTCTTTGCTTTAACTGCTTTAGTTACTACCCTGCTATGTAAATGTCCCTCCATTACTAAATTGTATAAGTCAGGAATACCGTAGTCTAAAACAAACTTGGAAAACTCTTTTTTAGAATATCCTTTATCACCATGTGTTAACAAGTAACTTATTCCATCAATAACTACAGATAAAACTGAATTATGATATCTTACTGGTATCGTTGGGAAATCTTTTTTAAGCATATACCAAAGCACTTTACCTCCTTCTCCGGTATTATCTACTTTATTAGAGGCTGTCATTCTATCATGATTTCCGCTAACTATATTTATCGATGTTAGATTATTTATTTTTGATAGTAAATGCTCACCTATTATCTCATTGGCCATTATTATGGCATTTGCACCCCATCCATCTGCCATTAATGATTTAAATGTATTTTCATGATTAATTCCACTTAGAGACTCGAAAAAATCTCCCAACATATTAACATGAACCTTGCTATAATTATGAGAGTTAATAATATACACAGCTTTTTGTAGGTAGTTTATTAAAACCTCGATATTAAAATCTTTAGTCTTTAACAACTGTTTTACTTCAGCTCCAATGTGAAAGTCAGCAAAAGATGCGACTCCTATTTTATTTTTACATTTTACCTTATTTATTTTCTTTGGTATGTAATCTTCAATTATAGGTAGTATAGATTCTAAAAGCTCCTCTTGCGTTTTTGTTCTTTTGCTTAGCCAAGCTTTTACTTGGTAGTTTGTTCTGTATGTTCCGTCAATAGATTTTTTGAATGACGTAGTTCCCCAAGTATTACAAACCCACCTATCTATTTCCCAAATATCTAAATCAATATCACAGACTTCTATTAGATCTTCAAGAGTTTTTACTGGTTTAGATACATCTATTTCAATTTCAGCCAATCCTTTCTTCTCATCCTGGTTCCACTTGTTATTAACTATTTCATTTATTATTTCATGATTTTTCTTAGACAACCTCCATATATGAATTCTTAAGCTTCTCCAATCTTCTTTAGTCTTCTTGTCTTTTAATAATGACGATGCTAAACTACCAAAAGATATTTTTGGATTTTTTTTGATAGATGTTATAATTTTTTCATCTAAATGTGACCACTTTCCCATATTAATATTTTATGTATTTAAGTTTTTTTTGTTTATCAATGAATAGATATATATCATCTTCATTCCCTCTAAAAGTTCCGTACAAATCCTTTACTTTTCCGTATATAATACCATCATCACAAGCCCATATAATAACAGGGTTTAGCATCTTTGATATTAGCTTAGAAAATTCTATACCGCTTATTTTTAAAGGGTATGATGACCTTATTTTAGATTCTACAATAATAATCTGTACATAGCTTATTGGCACATTTGAGTCTATTTTCGTAATCTTGTAATCACATTCAGTAAACCCAAGTTTCACATAGTTAACATCAAAGAATGATGAAAACTTTTTTATTGCATCCTCTTTAGTTAAGGACATTTTGAATTTTTACTTTTATTTTTTCTTGAATGGTATAATCAAGCTCTTTTAGAGACGATATAAATTTTATTAAATTTTTATTTGTCATTGTATTATGCTCTTTTATTTTTTCATTAGCCTGTTCAAGTGCTATTGAAACTTCAAGGAGAGATTTCCTAGCTTTTTTATACATGCCTCTATATAAATTATCATTCAAAAAATCATCTGCACCTTTTTCTATTGCATCAATAATATTATCGTATGATTCTATGAATTTTGAGTCTAGTTTTACAAGTATTTTAGCCTCTCTTTCGTAGTGATTTACACTTGTTCTGTGCATTCCTATGATCTCACCTATTAATTTATTACTAATATTATACGGATCACTTTTTAGCAATAAAGACAACATTTTTCTACCATCTACATTTTCTCTTAGTCTATTGTCTGCTTTAATATCGCATTCCATTACTTTGTTAACTACCGAGATAAGTTTTTGGATCTCTAATTTCTCCATCATAAATTTCTGTTTTAATTCCGAATTGATTTAGTTCTTTTAGTCTGAATTTTTGTAACTCTGAAGGTCCTGTATTTGGTTTTTTAATTTCTGAGAATATAACCCCTGAGTTAGGCGGTATAGCTACAATATCAGGTATACCGTTTTTGTTTGTCTTAACTAGCTTGATAACATAGTACCCTTGCTTTTCTAATTCTTTTATTCTTTTCCTTTGTATATCCTTCTCACTCATAACGCAAATATAAGCAAGATTTTGTGGACCCGGTGGGAATCGAACCCACGTCCAAAATAATGTATGAATAAAGGATTGTACAGCTTTAAAAATAGGCAAAACGCCAACTCCACCACTTACTTTTTATGGAAGTAAGAAACCATATTTAAAGAGGTTGCTTGACCAAGACTAAGCTAAAACAGCTTCGTCCTCTTCTACTTGGCTAAAAGAAAACCCTATTAGGTCTCCTTCAGGAGTTACAAATGACTCTCCGATTAATTGTTTTGTGCATCTATTAAGCAAGTTAGCACAATCTCACTGCTGTCCTTTAAACTTACCCTTACCTGTCAAATCCAGTCGGGCCCCTTAAATTTTTACTAGAACAAGTCCCACATTTATACTCAACTCCCCACCATGTACTATTGTAAAATAGTTGAGTTGGTATTTTTTTGCAGGTCTTACACATGTAAAGTCCTTTTGTTGTTCTGTATTTATAGTTATACATAGCTCTTTTAGTCATTCCAATAACTATATATAATACTAAACTACTAAACATCAATATTAAAATAACTTTGAATAAAATCATGTCGCCAAATCTACTAAATTTTTCTTAAAGTGACTCAATGTATAATCTTTTTTCTTTGTTACTGCATCATAAATCTTGCTCTCTATGCCGCCTACTGAGAATATCCAATACACATCACTAGTTTCTCTATCTTTAGTTGTCATCCTATCCCTACTTTGCCAGTAGCTAGTTGCTGAGAAGTCTATATTGTAATACACTATCGCCTCTGCATTCTTTAGGCTTATTCCTTCTCTACCTGATACAATCTGAAGTGCAATCGATTTATCTGTCTCATTAAACTCATCGATGTCAGTTGTTATTTTATCATCAAAAACTTCTTTTATAGCTTCTAATTCAGCTTTAAACTTGTAAAATATAGCTATTTTTTTACCGATAAACTTCTCCTCAATAAATTCTGCTTTTGTGTAATCTATCACCATTGAGTTTTCTGATTCAAATTTTATAGTTCCAGAACATAATTGATGAACCTTCATCATTAATTTCACTGGAGTATCTGCTAATATAACTTCATTTTTACCTTCAACTACTAAATCTTTTTTAAGCTTTTTAATTATTGATTTTGTTTTGTCTTTTATATTAACCCATAATACATTTTCTGATATCTCATTTTTAAATCCTGCTTCCTTTTGAGAGTAAGATATTGTATACGGCTTCATCATTTCTATTATATCCCCTTTACCATCTTTGTAATCTCTCATTGGCATAGAGTTAATTACTTTTGTTTTCACGTTAACTAAATCTGCCGCAAACTTATAGAATGATGAATATTTTTTAAAAGGGTTTTCCTGTATACCATAAACCTGATGATACATCTGAGAGTATGATTCTGGGGTCGGTGTTCCCGACAATAATATAACAATTGGATGGTTATTATTAGCTATTAATTCTTTAACAGCCTTAGCTCTACCACTAGCTTTTGGGAATGCCCCTAAACCATGAGCTTCGTCTAATATAATTATATCCCACTGGCCTTCAACTTTGTGAACAGATTCGTAGTTTATTACTTTAAGATGAAAACCAGTCCCTAGTGTTTTATAATCACTTTCAATACTTGATATTGCCTTTTTTTTTGTTAAGAACAATACTCTTCCATGTGGCATGAAGTTTTTCGCTATACCTAATGAAGTAAATGTTTTTCCTGTCCTTACTTCCATCGCTAAGTATACAAAACCGTACTGCTCTATAATTACGCTTGCATCATCTATAATTTTTTTCTGATAATCTCTAAATTCAAACATGCTTTTTTTAGTTTTTGAGTAGTATTCTATTGATCTTTTTATTCTGTTTATGACCTTTTCATCTTGTCGATATTTGTATACATCTATCATGTGTCTACCTTTACCTCTGCCTATTATTTTTTCTTCCTTTTGTGTTAAAACTTCAAGCATCATCTGTGATGATTTTATCATTTCATCGTTTGTTCTTCCAGGCGTTCTTGGGAAGACATCTAATTTTAGCTTTCCGCAAGATACACATGTTTCATCAGGATATTCTCCTATAAATTTTGATTTATCACACTTGCAGTCTTCTTCCTTGTAAAACATTTTATAAATTTAATAGTATAACTAATTGTAAAATAGTTCATTAATGTATATTAAAAGTGAGTATATAAGTAGTTAGCCGCAATTATCCAACGCTCTTTGGGTACGGCTCTATTTTATACTTTAGTTTCTTTAATAGTTCACGTTTGCGCCTTTTATCCGCATTCAAATACACGTATCTATGTTTTCTGGGGCGGTCTACTAATTTAAACCTATCTCCGTATTTTTCACATATCTCTTTAGCTGTGTATTTGTCTGCTATCGTTTGGCAGTGCTTATCTATTCCCTCAATAGTCCAGTTGGTACGTTTTGCGCTTAATCCCGTATAAAGCCAATTGGTAGCTTGGTACACTATACCCAAATGCCCTTGTTGTATTTCTGCATAACTAACAACTATCTCTTTGTTTACCAGTTTTAATGTATTTCCTATTAAGTAGCTTTCTGTATTTTTTGGTGTTCCATCCTCAATCCAAAGTCGTGTAAGTTCAGCAACATTAAAACTTTCCTCCACTCCACAAATACCTTTTCTTAGGCTACTGCTGCTAGGTGTTCCATAAACAACAACCCCAGCCAATCTTTCGTTTGTAAATAAGTCGGTATTTGTTCCGCTATGTTCAAATAATCCAAATGCTTGCGAGCAAGGGCATTTTCTATGTAGGTAGTGGTTTTTAACTACCGTTTCCATTGCAAGTTTGTAGCTAATTGGCTTTATACTATATCGTTCTTTTAATCCCATCGCACTATAAAAGCGGCTAACAACGTATAAAATTAATACGTGTGTTTGTGCCAGTTTATGCAGTTGTGCCTTTAATTATCTTTAGTTAGTATCGGGTGGCTACTGCGTTTAAATCCCGTACTAATCTTATACTAACCGTTGTACACAATTAAAAAATATCGTGTAGGTGGTCGCTTTCAAAGTTCATTCCTCCTAAATCTTCTTTGTTAGGTGGTTTTATTATTCCATCAGGTCTTGGTTTCCAATCAGGGAAAACTATTTGGAAATCTTTTACTGCATCTCTCACCATACTTGGTGCATAAGTGTTTCTACCATCAGCATATCTTATTGCCATCCAAATAGTTTCCTCAAATGCGTGTTTTAGTTTTTGTATTTTTTCTTGGTCTGTCATAATCCCATATTTTTTAACAGATGTACAACACCGTATATAAAAAATGCTAAATATATGCTTTTAAATATAATGTTTGTTATTTCAATCAATTTATATGTTTTTGCGTATTAATCAACCAAATCATCAATATTTATATTGTATTCTGAAATAATATCTCTTATTTTATCCCATGCCTTTTCATAATCATAATCGGTGTGCTTAAATTCTCTCCAACCATTATGTACTATTTCCCATAAACACATTGCCATGTCTGTTGATTTTGCTAGTCTTTTTATTTCTATTTCTTCATCACTTTCAAAAATTGCTTTCATAATAATTAGTATTTTGTTATAGGTTAATTTTAGATTGTTTTTCAAACTCATGCTTGTGCCTTATTCTTATGGTTTTACCTGCATCATTTCTACCCTCTTCAGGAGCAAACCCAGTTAGGTATTTACAGTAATCATATACCCACTTATAGAATTTCTTCCTACTAACAGTATACTTTGATCTTGGGCCATAGTCCGGATATTCTTCTACAAACTCATTATACAAATCTTGCATCTGAACATTTGAGCCAGCATTTAAATAATATAGCTTAGAGTTATCATTTGGATCCTGCTTTACATCTCCAATCAATCCAACCCACTCTATAAACTCATGAGTTGTTGATGCAGATAGGTGTCTTATTTTTAGATTTACAAATTCAGATTTTATTAACCCTGTTTTCAGATAACCCTTTAAACAACCTACCATATAATTATCAAACCAACACCACTCTTCCTCATTCCAATCAGCAAACATATATTTGCCAAATTCTTCCATTGGTGTAAAGTCTTTCCTGTAATATTGGTTTAGTTCCAACTCCCACTTCCTTCTGGCAAATGAATTTCCTGCACCCTTTATTGCGTAGTTTGTTGTGATAGCTATCTTCGGGGATTTAGAAAAAGGAATCTTAATTGCATCTTTATTTTTCTTTTCCAAGGTTAATCCTTCAGTTACAACCGAGAATAATCTCTCGAAATCAAAATGCTTTCTAACATCATCAAATACTAATATTTGTGTATCGGCAGAAACTAATTGATAAGCAAAGCTTCTTTCGAATGTAAATGCTTTACCATCAATCGTAACAACCTTCTTCATCTGGCTTAATGCATTCATGAACAAACCTTTTCCAGTACCACCTTCTGGGTTGTCGGATATAACCTCATCGTTAAGAATTACCGCAGGACAAAAGCTTAGGTTTTTATAACCATGTAATAAGAACCCTATTGTAGACTCCATAGATTTTATCCTATTTTCATCAGAATTACAGATGTTAGATATGAATTTCTTATATGAACATTTCTCACCAATTTTACATATCTTAAAATTTCTATCTATAACATGGTCTTTCCATACATATCCACCTAAATCAATATAGTCTATTGGTAATATCTCTTTATCAGTAACTTTTACAGCACAATTTCTGTAATATAAATAAGAACTTGACTTACTATCTATAATAAACAACAAGTCAACAGTGTCTAATAACCCTAAAAAATCCTCTTTAAAGAAGTTTGTAGCCCCTGCAAAATAATTATAGACATCTACATCATCTTTTTCGAGAAGATAGCTTAAAACGAAGTCTTTTACCTCTGTTTCTTTTGTATGGTCAACTAAGTTGTTTGTAACTTTTACAAAAACAGAGTTTTTACTCCCATCTGGGTAGTATTTATAAAATCCATTATCCTCAAGGAAATGCTTAAACATTAAGTGGTTTACCTTAACTACTCCTTTGTCACTCTTACTCCAAAATGTATGCTCTAAACCTTCTTCACCTGCTTTATTCACAACAGCTTCTATAGTTTCTCTCTCAAGACCTTCTTTTCTAAGAAAGTCTTTTACATCTTCCTTTGGCACACCCCTCCTTATCTTTGCCTTTACAGTGTTAACCTTATCTTCATCCTCGTAATACTTACTTCCAAATGCTGCAACATTTTTATATGCAGATTTAATTGTATCGTCTATCTCTTTGACTGGAAAGTCCTTTGTCTCATATTGGCCAAGTATATGTCTCGCTAAAGCTTGATTTACACCAAACTCATTTAATGCCATAGCTAAGATATATGTATTATGGTTTCTTTGACCTTCCACCATCGGATACTTTTTATTCCACCATTTTACCAAGATATCCACAATCTTATTCTCATCTGTGATAGGTATTGTTGGTACACCTTGATTTTTTACTACTTCGGTATACTCAGGCTCACTTAACTCTTCCCATGTGGCTGAATTCTCATTAACATAAATTGTTGGGTCATACGACTCATAACAAACCCTGCTTATGTTTTTAGAGGTTGTATCAAAATGTGGGTTATTAAAGTAAGCCTCCAATGCATTAAAGTATTTTTTATGGTTTTCAATGTCACAAGGTATTTTCACAAGAACCTTTAAGCCCTTTCCTGATGGACTTAAAAACACAGAAAACACATACTTATCCTTGCTTAGTTTCTCTTTATCTTGGAAGAGATCTTTCTTTGTAGCGTACTCATCAAAGTCTAAACAAATCAAACCACTATGTTCAATAATAGAATCATCTGACCTTTTTTTAAACTTCCCTGAGAAGCATATTGAAGGTAGGTCTTTCTTTAAAACATTCCTTTCTGATTTATTAGACTCCTTTCTTATTTTTCTACATAGGTCAGCGGATGCCCCATCCTTTATCCTATCTAGGATATGGAATACATCTTTATAGAAAGGTGTTGATGTTTGCTTGATGTTTTTAAAAACTGTAATGTTGAACTGCGACATACTCATGTTGTAAAAATGTTGTTTAAATTATTGATTATCAGTTTACTGCTATTAATGTTATATATTTTCCCTCGTATATGAAAAGAAGAAGAAGAAGAAGAAATAATATATATAGAGTAGGGGAATTATTTTTCAGCATTTATTTTGCTACCTATGCAAGGCTTGCACTTGCACTCTGCGATAAACGCTAGTTCTCTCATTGTTAAACTAATAGGTAAATAAGGTATTCCTAATCCATTTTTTTATTAAAATGGAAGGTCATCACCCTCTCCCTCAGAATCACCCGATTCAGGTGCTTCTTCTTTTTTACCCTCTGGCTCCCACGCATCAAGTTCAATGTATGGTTTAGACTCCTGCTTAGATAGCTTGATATCTAAATTTACCCACCCATCAGCTTTTTTGTTCTCGTTTAAAAACTTAACGAACTCATCTACCTTAATAGATAACCCTCCTAATACCCATTCAGGTGCTTGTGGCTTCTTCTTAAAGATGATGCCATCTGCGAATTTTCTTTCATTCGACATACTTATCAATTTTTACATTTTGTTCCATGAATTTTAATGTTTTCTGAATAAGTTCCTCCTTATCAGAAAGAGAAGCTACAGCACATGGAACAATAACGCTATAACTCCTCTTTTGCCTTTGTTTTCTAATCAAGTACTTCGTCAAAGTAGAAGTCCTCGACTCTCTGAGTAGCTTCTTTACCAAAGAATTTATCATAATTCTCTATAGCTTGTATAACTTTTGACTCTCCAGACTTTAAAAACGATTCTGAAGGTCTAAATAAACCTAACTGGCACGTTTCCTTGTCTACGGCTAAAAAATAAAGTGGCTTACCGAATAACTCTTGGTATATATAAGCTTGGCTGTCATAATTGTACTTCTTAGCATTCCATTTAAACCCATTTATCTCTCTCGTGGTTTTAAGGTCAATTAAGTAGTCTGGCTTAACAATATCTGCCTTACCTTTCCATTGCTTACCATGAATCTCCCCTACAGCTGGCTCTTCATACGACTCGTAATCAGTGTAAATCATATTAAAAAAGTCCATGTTTGACTTCATAGCATCAACCCACAATTTAATTTCATCTACCTCTTTTTGAAGAAGTAGTATCTTCTCCGTTGACTCAGCAAGAGTCTCTTTGTAGATTTTTGTAGTCCTGGTTGAAGCATCAACAATCTGATAGTCTTTGATTTTATCTGGCTCAAGGATAGATTGATGGAAGAACCTACCCTTTAAAAAAGGTAGGCTATCTTCACTCGGAACACCAAACATTTGTGGGTTTTTGATTAAGTCCCCGATATCTGAATTTGATAGGTAGTTTTTACCTAACCCAGAGTAGTATTCTTTATCACTCCTGAGTATATCTATAATTTGATGACTCACGATATATGCTTTTTAATGATATCTTTAGTCGTAGCAGAGATGGTAAACCTATGTCTCAACTTATCGATAATAAAATCAAGTCCCTTTTCAGAATTTGCTTTAGCATAAGCCAGTGATTGCTCCCAATTCTCGTGATTATCATTTAAAGCAGGCTTCTTGTCTGTAGCCTTTTTACTAACCACAGGCTCCTTAGCAACTTCTTTTGGATGCTTTGGCTCCTCTTTAGCCACAGGAATTTCATCCTTCGAGTAAATGTTTAACCCTAATCCAAACATGGCTATATTCTTTGTTAAACAACGCATAATAGCAGTGTTTACATCAAATATTGAGGCAGGCTCTACTGCTTCATCAATGTAGGTTTTTTTGCCACTAATCCATTTAGCTTTTTTGAAGGTGTATCTCTCCTCCATCATAGGCTTGTTGTTGTGATCCATAACCGGAAGCCACATACTCAAAGTTTCTCCTAAGATTGTTAAATTAGTCTCTACGATTAAACCAACGCCTTTGTAAGACCTAAATATGTCTCCACCTTCAGTCTTAACAATTGAGTAGGTTGCATCTGGGTATCTTTTTTTAACTTCACCCCATGCATGTGCCCAAGAAAGGTATTTTTGGTTGTTCTTGGTCTCAACCATATTCGAAACGTCTATCGCTGATAGAGTCTCGAAAACTGATTTTTTATCACTCATAATCTTAAATTTGTGGCATACCGCCTATTCTATTTCTTGTTGTATCTAAACGCATATAATGCTTAATTACCAATTCACCGCCAGAAGAAAATCTTGTAAGGTATCTAAGTACCATCATTGGGACACCTCTTTCACCTTTAATTTTGCTACCTTTTGCGTTTCTGCGTTTACCCATAATGATATCTTTAGAGAGTAATTCCCTAGACATCACATTTTCTTCATTATTTTTAAAAAAGTTTTTCATCTTTTAGTGTATTGAAAATTCTCCTTAAATCAGCATCTTGTTCCATTTTTCTCCAAAACGACCTGATGCCTTTAGATACAGTGGAGTTAGTAACCGAGTATCCAAACTCAGCACCTTCTGAATTCATAAAGTTGGTAATTTTCATACCACTTATGTTCCTATAGTTAGCTAATGCCCAGATGATTTGTCTGGCCGAAGTGTAATCCCTTTCTTTAGGGTTTGAGAATAGACCCTCTTTGTCTAATCTCCATGCTTCACACACCTTTCCCATGAAAATGGGTAGTAGTTTGTCTTTCATTTGATTTGATTTTAATTTCAACAAAAGTATAATAAAATACTATCTAATTGACAATTTTAGTATTTTTTTTTGATTATTTACTAATCAATTTCATCTGATTCATAATCTAAATCAAACTCATCTCTTGATTCTTTTTCTTTACCTAAATAACCACATTCTGGGCAATCTACAATAGTAGTAGGTGACTCAACATGGTCTGTATAGGTGGCTTCCATAAATCCACATTCTGGGCACTCTCCAGTACTCTCGCTGGTTACAGATACAATTTTTAATCCACACATAATAATACTGTTTTTCTTTGTTTAGCGATGCTCTTTGCATCATTATATGATTTAAACCCCTCAACAACGGTGACAACTCTTTCACCAACATACAGATAGATACCTTCATAATGCGAAAGTTCATCTTCAAACTTTTTGCAAATAAATAAAATATACTCTATATCTTTTTGACTTGGCACATAAAAATTAAAGTCAACCTCTATTGGTACGAAATAACCCTTTGGGGATTGATTCCTTGTATTGAATATTTTAGGAGCATCAGTATATAGAACTGACTCTATCATACTCTCGTGAAAATTACTTAATATCATAATTTGTTTTTTTAATAATATTTTCTATAATTCAGTTTTAAATTAACGGTGCATAGCTAAACCGTTGCGTGTAATGCTAATCCCAATCTCTCCCCCCTTGCAATAAATACAAAGCATAGCCATCAATTTTTTCAACCTTAGTACCAAAGTCAAAATCTCTATCATCATCAGGGCAAACACCTCCATAAACTTTTGGTATTACTTCACCTAAAAATTTGTACTTATTTCTTATTTCTTCTCCGTTATTCAGCATAAACCAATCTCCTTTTTTTAGGTCTTGTATTTTGCAGAATTTGTTTTTTATTTCAGTCATATCAATAAATTTTTATAGTTAATAATTAGCACTACACACAACAATATGTATAGTGCATTTTCGTGCCTCAAACGACACCATACACGAGCCGTTAAATGCAATTGAACATTACTGTTTGATAGTGTATATATATGTAATCATAGAAGTCGTAAGTGAATCTTTTAGTCCATCAATATCGTCATCTGTATCGTTCCATTCATCTTGAAATTCGTGCAAAAGTTGAATACCTCTTATTTTTATACCATCTTTAGCGAATTGACCTTTTAATTCTTCTAGTGAATTAAACACTTCTCCCGATACTCTTTCAGCGTAATCTCTATCGCCAGTATCTAAATAAACTATATTTGTTTCTATTTTCATCTTAATTTCCTTTAATTAGTTAATAAAAAGCATATAACAACAGCTATATGCAAAACTCCGTTACTCTACGTTCAGCACATAGCCAAACAGTTGTAGCACATTAAAACGATTTTAATAATCTGCCCAACTTCCACCACTATAACTTTCAAGTAGCTCAAATGTGCCATCCTCTCTTTCTGGAGCAAGATAAAAGCTAAAAGGGCCATCTGCCCACTCAGCCTTATTTTCCTCATAGTTGTAAAAATCATCAAGACTTGTGAACTTGATAGAACATTGTGAAGAGCATCCATCACAGTCTGTGCTGGTGTAATTCATCCAGAAGAAGGAGTGTTTTAATAACTGCTTCAGTATCTGGTTTTCTCTCTGTAAAAAATACTCTGCTTTCATAACTTTTGATTTAAAAATTCTTTTAATAATTCAACTTCCCTACCAATTAGGCTAAACTTGCCTATCTCAAGGCAAACTTCGGTCTCTTTTGATAACTGTAGGCTTAGCGTCTCTGTTGCTTTGCCATTCTCTAAAGATTTGATTACAAAGTCTTTAAACCCAGTACTGTTATCAATATCAATACTTGATATTCTATCTGGATGGCTTACTTGTAAACTAATTGTCTTTTCCATAACTATTTATTTGGTATAAAAATTTCTTTTTGTAACGATACATCCCATATCGCTTTTTGATTGTTCTCCCTGCCAAACTTTAAAGCCTCATCAAGACTATCAAACTGCTTGGATATCTCAACGATGCATACATTTTCATCTCTCCATCCACCGATGTAGTGATTCTCTCCAATGCTATTGAAAATTTGGTTAATATGATTCCTTACTGTGCCAAGGTTTTTTTCGTTGAAATGCTTCTCTTGGATGCTAGTTCCAACTAAATATCCACCTCTTGGGTAATCTAAATTTGGCTTAACAGTAAAACCATTAATCCTACCCCATACACAATCTCTAATTTTGCCAAATATAACCTCTTTGTGGGTATGGACTGGCAATGTCCTCACATCTACTAATTCTTGCATGTTATCATTTTTATTACTGCATTAAACGTATCTATGATGCTCCTTGTAGCAAGTGCATCGTTAACTTCTTTTAGTTCCAAATCATAGTGGTCTAATTCCTCGATTACAGGCATGAGCCAATTCCAATCTTTATGAAATGCCATGTCCTCTGGATGAAAAATACCCTTTTCATTCTCATTAAACCATTCTCCAATGACCTTTACAAATGGCCTCACATCATAAGCCTTTACCCTTTCGTCTACAGCATCTGGCTGTGACTCACAACCCATAAATGTTGCTATAGTTCTTTGTTTCTCAACGAGATTAGGTATATAGCTGTCATTATCATTCTTCTTAGGCCAATTCTTCTGGCCATCTTTAAACACAACGCCAATAACTTTACCATTTCTACTAATCGAGTCAACCCACCTATCAAAGTGCTTTTCATTTTGGAATTCCATGTTCCATGTTTTATACTTTCCATAATTTTTTACCTCTACTATTGCTTCCCTTTTCATGACTTTAAACTTAATTTATAATCCCTATTATATTAATTCTAATCCTCGGTTGAGGGCTATCTCCAACGCATCATTATGCGGTAATCTTAAATTACTTGAAACGATTACTGCTGAATATTGATTAAAGATGCCCTTAGCGTTGAGTTTTGTCACTGCCGCTGACCAACCCCCACAAATGTTTATTTCGGCTCTTGCGTGTAAGCCATAGACATCCCTAAGGATTTCTGCTAACTCATGCATCGTTGATTTTCTGTCAATGTCGATTCCTTTCTCCTTGGATAATCGCCACATTTTACTTGTTATTGCTCTCATAGCCTAACAATTAGTGCGATTTCACCATCTATATCTCTGTTGGCTTTAAATACTTTTGACTCATGCTGAGTAAAGCTAAGCAATTCCTTCAAAGTAAACGCATCTTGAAATGCATAAAACAACTCGGTGCCCTCTAACTCACCGCCATCATACGATAACTCTTTGGCTGTAAGGGTTACCTCACTCCAATCTCCCATGTTGTACCAACCTATTTTAAATGTGATACTATCTAAATCTTCAATTAATCTCATCTCTTTTAGTTTAAAAATATTTCACCTGATTCTACTTTTTCCCAAAAATCTCTACTGTTTGAGTAGGTGCCTTTTGAGCCGTCTTTTAACTCTTGTCTCGCTGGGATACGATTGCCATAGTAATCGCTGTATACTACCTTTGGTAGCATGCATGCTCCTGCTTCTAAACAACCCATTGCCATTCGGCCAAATGAGCCCTCCATCTTCCATGCAGAGCCATTGTCAATCATGGCTTGCATATCGCTGTAGCCATGATCTTTCTGTAATTTTTTAATCTGTTGATAATTCATGATATCTGTTTTTAAATTTTCCATAATTCTTCGTAGTATTTATTTGAATTTTGAAATGTGCCCTTTGCACCTCGTACTAACTCATCTCTGGATGGTACTCTGTTTCCATATGCATCTCGAAAGGATGCTTTTGGTAGCATGCAGGCTCCACTCTGTAAGGCCGACATCGCTTGCTGAACCATTAAACCTTGAAGATGCCAAACTGAACCATTATCAATTTGCTCCTGCAATTCTCGATAACCATGACCCCTCTGGAGCCTCCTAACTTTTAAATATTTCATTGCTCAAAAATTTTAACTAAATTATCATATGTGATGCTTTCCACATCTTTTAATTTCTTATCCACCAAACTTGTAATGGCTTGCTTCTCACTATCCATAAAGAGCATATGTCCAATGCCTATTTTAAATGGATTTACATGCCTTATGATGCCTTGCCATACAGCTGATCCGTAGGTATTCACCGGAGGACATTTAGCCTTCAATTGTCCATCTCTCTTACTGAATGCTTCTCGAAGTCCTATTTGGATATCGTAGTTGGAGTCATAACCCATTTTGATTTCTCCACCAATATAAACTGGATGGTAATCAATCTCATCTTGTATCATATCGCCAACCTCCCAAAAGTCGCTGGTATGAGCCATTTTATGCTCATGACTAACGATAATAACTGGGTAACTATCCCCTTTTAAGGGATGTTCTACCAAATCAAACGATTGACCAATTCTGTTCTTGAATGTGGCCAGAACTGTTGGCTTGTCTGCCATTAGTTTACTATAATTTAATTTTTGCATAACTCTTGAATTTCTGCATAATACCTGCAATGTTGTAAAATCGTTAAATTGTTACTCTTCCA
>Ga0208161_1000413_pt1 | contig 24578 bp, 46 predicted proteins | sample CB_VirMetaG_3_FD_184538 | JGI IMG/M metagenome (GOLD analysis project Ga0208161, IMG submission 184538) | Freshwater to marine saline gradient viral communities from Chesapeake Bay - CB_1508_1S Viral MetaG (SPAdes) (version 4) | ecosystem: Environmental > Aquatic > Marine > Coastal | place: USA...
GGTTGATGGCAATGGCAGGCGGTCAAACCGCATTGCCTGGGCAAGTGGCGTTCACAACCGCAGGCAGCCATAGCTGGACTGTGCCGTTTGGCGTGACGAGTATTTGCGCCGTCTGCGTTGGCGGCGGTGGCGGAGGCGCAGGTGGCGATGGGATTTTCGATCTTGGCGGCGGCGGTGGCGGCTTGTCCTACCAAAACAACATTGCCGTTGCTCCAGGGCAAACGGTAACAATTCAAGTAGGGGCTGGCGGTACGGGAGGCATATCCTCTGCTGGTACAGCAGGGGGCAACTCCACTATCACCTACGCCAGCTCAACAGTTGTGCAGGCAAATGGCGGTGGCGGTGGTATTGGTGCGTCATCTGGAGTACTAAACAATGGAGGCTCGGGTGGATCAACCTTGGGCTATGACGGCGGTGGAGATGGCGGTGGGGCAGGTGAAGCAAGCGGTGCCGGCGTCGGTGGTGGCGGTGGTGGCGCCGGCGGTTACTCCGGCGATGGCGGCGATGGTGGCACCAACCTCACCGATCCCACCGCAGGCGCTGGTGGAGCTGGCGGCGGTGGAGATAGAGGCGCTAGCGCTGGTGGAGGCGGTGGCGGCGTCGGCATCCTAGGGGAAGGCTCAAACGGTGCAGCAGCCACTGGCGACGGTGGCGCCGGCGGTGGCGGTGGCTCGGGTGGCGATAACGGCTCCAGCTCTGGCAATGTCGACGGTGCAGGCATTGGTGGCCTCTACGGCGGTGGCGGCGGCGGCGCTGACAGCGCTGGCTCCGATGGTGCCAGCGGCGCAGTGCGCATCATCTGGGGCGTCGGCAGAGCATTCCCGTCAACGAATACCGCTGACGTGTGATCGCTAAGCTGACGATGTAGGCCACCGCTGCCATGATTGAAGTCATCGCCGCAGTGGCCGGCGCATCCATCTCAGTCGCCGCGATGGGCGCCATGGGATTCAGTAGAAAGTCTGATGAAGCACGCGATGCTGTGATCAGGCTTACAAGCGCCGTGGAACATATAGCCTCACAACTTGAGGTGTTGCACCAAGACATCAAGGAAGACCGCAAGGAAACCTTTAGCCGACTTGGTAATGTTGAGCAGCGCGTGTCTAAGCTGGAAGCAAAGCCCTAGGAGCTATGGACACCATGAGCCCTGAAACCCTCGCGATTATTGCCATCATCGTCGGCGCTGGCTCTGAAATCATCACGCTGCTGCCGATCAAAGAAAACAGCTGGGTGCAGCTAGTGATCAAAGCACTCAAAGTGGTGTTCCCAAAGAAGTGACATGGTTGGTTCGCTTCGGCGATCCGACCTGGCAGCAACAACTGCAGCAGTGGGCGCAAGACTTCAAGTTTCGCGCCACGCTGAAGCCACGCCTCGACCGCGAGGAGGAGAAGTGGCACGCTGCACAACCGCAGCAGCCGAAGCCTGTTGTCACGCATCACGCAGTTGACGACACATTGCAAACCGGCGACAGCCGCTTGCTGGGCGGCGCAATGGAGATCCGCTCACCTTGGAATGACCGCAGTAAGACTGACTGATCTGTTCAAGTTCTATAAGCACGGCACGCCGCATCAAATGTCCGCCGTGGCTGAACTTGAAGCTGAGCTGATGGCGGCAGCGCCGGAGGTATTTGAGCGTAGTCGGCCGTGGTATCGCACCTGGCAGCAAGCCGGCAAGCTGCATGATTATGCGCCAGCCATAAAGCTCATTAAAGAGTTTGAAGGCTGCCACCTCAGCGCATACCCAGACCCGCTGCATGGCTGGGATGTAGCAACCATTGGCTATGGCACCACACGCTACCCCGATAGTCGCAAGGTGCAGCGCGGCGACAAGATCACCGTGATCGACGCGCAGGAGCTGCTGGAGATCGAGGTGGAGCGCATCGCCGCTAAGCTGCGCGCGTCGGTGCCGCATTGGGGTGCCATGCGGCAAGGGCAGCAGTGTGCGTTGATCAGCTTCGCCTACAACCTCGGCGCTGAATTCTATGGCTCTGCAGGATTTGAGACCATCAGCAAACGACTGCGCGAAAAGGATTGGGCGCGGGTGCCAGCTGCGATGGAGTCGTACCGCAATCCCGGCAGCAACGTGGAGGCCGGCCTGCTCCGTCGTCGTCGCGCGGAAGGTGCATTGTGGCGCGAGGGTCAACCGGAGGTGCAGCAGTCTGGTGTCATGCTGCAAGTGCCGTATGAGCTGCAGCATGACAACCGCTCAGGTGCGGGATACCGCGAATGCTTCAGCTCCAGTGCCGCGATGGTGGCGCGGTTCTATGGCAAGGTGACGAACGATGATGCCTACAACGCCATCCGCCAGCGTTTCGGTGATACCACCGACGCAATGGCGCAGGTGAAGGCACTCAACAGCCTTGGCCTTGTCGCGCAGTTCCGCACTAATGCAACTGTGGAGCTGCTAGAATCTGAGCTAGAGGCCGGCCAGCCGGTGATGGTTGGTTGGTTGCATCATGGCCATGCATCGCGCCCTACAGGCGGCGGGCACTGGAGCGTAGTGGTCGGCATGACGCCAAAGGCATTCGTCCACAACGACCCAAACGGTGAAGCTGATCTGCTCAACGGCGGCTACGTCAATACCACCGCCGGGCGTAATGTTGCCTACAGCCGTCAAAACTGGCTGCGGCGTTGGCTGCCGGATGGCCCATCCTCGGGATGGTGTATCACGGTGCGACGGTAGACTGCAACCATGACGATCACAGCAGCGCGATTATCACCCGAGCTGCTGGAGGTGCGGATCCCGTACAGCAGCCTTAAAGAGCAGGCAACCTTCCTGCTGGCTTCTGACATCCACCTTGACAACCCCAAGTGCGACCGGCAGCTGCTGAAGCAGCACCTAGAAGAATGCCGCGCATCTAAGGGTCATGCGCTGTTTTTTGGTGATGTGCTATGCGTGATGCAAGGCAAGAAAGATCGTCGCGGCAGCAAAGGTGACATCCGCCCTGAGCATCTCGGTGGCAATTACTTTGATCTAGTCTTTCGTGAATCGGCGGATTTTCTGAAGCCCTATGGCGACATGATTCTGATGATGGGCGATGGCAACCACGAAACTGCTGTGCTCAACAATCAAGAGATTGACCCACTGGAAAATGTTGTGCGGCTGATGCGCAACGATGGTGCCACTACTGAGCACATGGGTTACCAAGGTTTTGTGAGGTTTGTATTCTGCCGTGATAACAATGAATCCGTCCGTCGTTGCACGTTATTCTTCCATCACGGCGCATGGGGTGGCATCGTAACCAAAGGTGCAATGGGTGGCGGGCGTTATGCGCAGATCGCACCTGATGCTGACATCGTATTAAACGGTCACAACCACGAACGTAGCATCGTCGCGCATCCGTGCTACCGCATCAGCAACAACGGCAAGGCATGGATTGAGCAGCGTTGGCATCTGCAAACCGGCACATACAAACAAGAATTCGGCGGCACTGGTGGTTGGGCAGTAGAGCGTATCGCGATGCCCAAGTCACTTGGTGGCATTTGGCTGACATTGCAACCACGCAAACGCGGCGGCGTTGATGTTACATGCCGCCCTACGGTCTAGCGTGGATCACTGCATTGATGGCTCTAACCTCATCCCAAAACGCAGTGCAAAGCAACGATTTAGGCAACAGATCTTTGAGGCATGGAACTATCAATGTGCATATTGTGGTATCACAGCAGACACATTAGATCACGTCAAGCCAAGACATAAAGGCGGCGATACAGTCACCACAAACCTTGTGCCGGCTTGTAGGGACTGCAATCGCCGCAAAGGTAGCGATGATTGGCAAGAATGGTTCAAGGCGCAGGAGTCGTACCTTCTGGATCGTGAGCAGGCTGTAATGCGGTGGATTCAATCATCTGGTGATAGAACACCTTAGCCTGCCACTCTTGGCGGTGGTCTTTACACATGCCAGCAACGCAGACGCGCCACACATCACCGTGGCGCTGAATAGTTGGCTCCAAGCGGTGTACCCTCCATTGGGTTGTTGATCAACATCTTCAGCCTATTGATCCCACGTTGCTCCGCGCCTTGCAGCGTTTGCTTCGATACCTTGTACTGCTGCTCTAGTTCGCGCCACGGTATCGGGTTGCGGCTATACCGTGCAGTGATCACATCACGTGTGCGTTCATCCAAGTAGGCATCACAATACTGACGGATGATGTCTAGTTGCCAGTCATTTTCGGGGTCATAGGTATTCGGATCAGCGATTAGATCCATCAATGCTGAATGATCCTCGCAGCCTTGCGCTGGTTTATCAAGGCTTGATACCTTATACGACTGCAGCAACGTTTGCGATATTGCAGTGGGTTCCATGTCAAGAATGCCCGCAAGATCTTGCAATGTTGCTGTGCGGCCATGTTCGCGGCTGAATTGTTCAGCGGTCTTGTGCAATTTGATCAGTAGATCATGCGCACCAACTGGCAACCTAATAATCGGGTCATATTGCACCAATGCGCGTCCAATCGCCTGACGGATCCACCAGTAGGCATAAGTTGAAAACTTATAGCCGCGCGTGTAATCAAACAGCTCTACAGCACGCGCAAGGCCCATGTTGCCTTCTTGGATGATGTCCATCATCTCCAGTGTTTGCGTTGCACGGCGGCGATATTTACGCGCGATATGTACTACCAGCTGCAGGTTGGATTGAATGAACCGCTGCCGCGCGCGTTCACCACTACGCAACTCGCGGCGTTCTTCAGTGGTCAGTGGTCTGTCGTAATCCTTAAGTTCCCGCCAGCGTTGTACGCGGCGCCCGAGTTGTATCTCTTGCTGCGGCGTAAGCAGTGGATACCGGGCGATACTGTTGAGGTAATCGCTAACGAGATCAGTTGACATGGATGAAAATCCGTTGGTTCATTCGATTGAAGCACAATTCCACGGTGCAGCCAATGCTTCCATGTTGCGGCAGTTGCACGCTGATGGGCAATACACTGCACTACTGGAATATGCACTGCTGCTAGCGGAGCAAGAAGCAAGCCAGCGGTCGCAAATCCAGTGGTTGATTCGTGAAGCCGCTAGCGGCGGTGTACCACCTGTGCAGCAGTGGCATTTGGAGGTTGCTAGGGAGTTGGGTGGTGGTTAGGTGATGGAACCCATCACGCTGTCGTGGCCGTTGTAGTGGCCTGTTACCGCATAACTTAGCTCCGGCATGGCGCTCATGCGGATGAATACGACCTGGCCAATCTTCAAGCCTGGATATAACGGCAGCGGTAAGATCTGCCGTGCATTTTTCAGCTCCAGCGTCAGTACACTACCATGCCACCCTGGATCGGCGTAACCAGCGTGGCTGTGCTCATACCCTTCGCGTGCACGGCTGGACTTCAAGAAGAACAAGCCGGCGACATCCTCGGGCATGTTGAACCGCTCGATCGTTTCAGCCAAGATGAACTGCCCAGGCCGCAGCCAGTACGGATCATCAGCAGTGCGATCTGCGATGCTAAGCGGCCGCATGTTCAAGTCCTCGGCAGATTCGATCATGATTGTGCCGCCAAGACGTAGGTCAAGGCTGGCGGGGTTGATCAATGCTGGATCGTAGCCTTCGACCATTCCGGCGTTGCGGATTTCGCGATCGCAAAGAATCGACATTGAGTTTTAAATGCAAGGTGAATGGTCCGCCGCTGAGATCACTAGCATCATCTGGTTCAGCCAGGAACTCAGCGAATTGAATGGTCTTGTACCGATAACCGCAGAATTCACATTCTCGATAACGTAGGTAGTCGCCACCTTCAGAGCGGTATGTGCGCAGCACGCTGGTGATCAGTGCTTTGCATTGCGGGCATGGGCATGAGGCGCGATTGAGTGGCATCAGAAGGCTAAAATGAATCTGACCCTTTCTGGGCCATCGCGTAACCGCTGCGCCCGCCAGCGGTGAGATTGCCACCTCGGGAGGAGCAGTCAGCGGGCGCCCAAGTTGATCGAGTTACTGCCGCTCAGCAACCATCAACAACCGCCGCATATGCCAATCAGCCTTAGCTAGATCTTCTGCGCGGTTGCCTTTGTGCTCAGCACGCCATAGATATTTGATGACGTTGCCTTTGCAGTAGGCAATGAAACCATCATCACCAAGTGCAGCATGGATTGCATTGATGCACTCAATACCGCCTTGTTTGTAATGTGGCGGGTGATTCACCATGTCAGATTCAGTCATTCAACCCAGCTCCATTGGTGGCGGTTGCAGATGCGCCAGATTTGTTTGATGCTCATGCCGTAATGCTTGGCGAGTTGTGGATACGTATTACCAGCTGCACGCATAGCACGCATTCGGCGCACATCATCCGGCGTCAGCACTGATGCAGGATTTGCCATGCCGCGTTTGAATTGGCCAGCGGTTGGTGTTGCCAGCGACCGACGCGCAAAGCACAGCAGGTGGTGATCAGCTGGAACATGCTTCGCCAGCTCCGCTGCAAGCTCCATCGCTAGCGCATGATGATTCATAGAGCCCGGTATAAGTCGCGTGCAGTGGATGGTTGGGATCATTGCGGCCGTCTTGTTCATACAGCCGGTCCAGCTCGTCTTGGCGAGCTTGCTGTTCAGTCGGGCTGCAGTCCTTGTTCATCGGTCAATTCCAGTAGTTGAAGGATGTGCGCGGCAAATGCCGCATGGGTCATCACTGCATGGGTGCCGGGAGGACGCCCGTAGGACGCCTCCCACCACTCCTTGAATGCAGCTTCAAGGGCGGTTTGGTTCATCAGAAGGGGATGTCTTCGGTGTCGCTGGTGGCAGCAGCTGCGGCATTGCTGCCACCAGCGGGCGGGCGCGGCATGAATTCAAACCGGCTGATGCTCAGTACATGCTTACTGCGCTTTTGGCCAGTGGTCTTATCTTCCCAGTCCTGCCGGCGGATGTTACCGCTGGCGAGGATTGAATCCATCTTCTTCAACTTGTCGTAGATCAGTTCTGCCGACTTGCCCCAGACTTCTACATCAATGGTGTTATTGATGTAGTTGCCGTTTTTGTCCTTACCTTCCTGGATGCCACCAGCGAAGTTGCATACCATGCTGCCGGATTCAAAGGCACGCAGTTGCGGGTCGGTGATGATACGAATCACACCAGTTGCGTAAAGGCTCATCAGTTCAAGGATTCAGTGGAATGATGCCATGCGTCTGCTCAAAAGCAAGCACAGCGGATAGTGCATACCGCACACGCTTTTCACCGGCTGGTGTTGCAATGCGCGGCAGCTCATAATGCGGAGGACCGTTCCCCCGCGAACGCTGGGATTTGATCGTGGATGGCTTGAGGCCCCAGCGCGCTGCGAGCTGTTCGGTGGTGAGATACGGTTCAGTCATCAGCAAATGGATCCTCCTCCGGTACCTCAGGGTGCAGCGCTGCTTCGCGTTGCATTGCAAGCGTGCTCAGCTCGTCATATTGCTCGGGGCTGAGCTGCGACTGACGTGCTTTCATCCGTTCGTTCACTTCCGCCAGCTTCTCCAGCGTGTCCGCCTTGGCGATAGCAGCTTTGCCGGCTTGGAACAGCTTTGCATCGCCAGCCGGTTGGGCGGGCAGTGCAGCGGGTGCAGGTGGCTGAGCGGTGACAGTGACGGGTTCTACCGTCTCGGATTGATCCATCTCGTCGGTGGTGTAAACACCGCTGAGATCAGCCGGGAATGCCTTGCGCAGCGCCAATGCCTCGGAGCATTTGGCGATCATCGCGGCACCCATCTTGCTCCACAAGCCTTGACCGGCGTTGTAGTCAGCAAACCGCGCGACGCCAACGAACGGGCGTGATGCACCACGGCGGTAGATGATGGTTTTGGCAGCTGCAGGTGGCTTGGAATCAAGCCATACATCACGCCATTCGCCATCAGCGCCGCACCAGAATGTTTCAGAGCCGTCAAGTTGGCCGGTGCGTTCGGCAATGCTGCGCAAGCCGTCAATGCCGGCTTGAATGGTCATCTTGCCACCGCGCTTGATGGCATAGATCTGCTTAGAGAACGGATCCAGCCCAGTGCGTTGACACGCATAAGCAAACAGCCGCAGTTCATCCTGACTGCAGCCCGGTGCAATGGTGCTGCTGATCAGTTGCGTTTGTTCTGGGGTCCAGTGAGTGAGGGTGGAGGAGGTCATTCGGCGAGGTGATAAGTGTGCCCGTCAACAACGACGGTCTTGGGCGGTTGGGGTTTGGTTGGGCGGCAGTGCTCCTTTAGGTCAGCGGCGGCGGTTTCGTAGCCGTTGCATTGCAGCCACTTGAGGCAGATGACTAATTGTTCGTTGGCACCCCAGCGGGCAAAGAATTTAACGTCTTCGCAGTAGGTGGTATCCGTTTCGCCGAAGCGATCATCAATCAACCATTGCGGCGGTGTAATCGGGTGGTCGTCAGAAATCATCAGAGGTGAGAACAGTTGAATCAGGGTTGAGCGCCCACTTCGGCAGGCTCAGCGTTTGCGCGTCATCGCCATAGCCGAGCCACTCATTTGTGGCGCGGCAATCAGCGATCACGCGCATATCACGCTGCCGCAGTTCATTGCCAAGCTGGAGTGCCTCGGCGTCAAGTTCATACACCGCAACCGGATGCGGGTATGCCTTCTCAACTGCAATGAACGCAAACCGCTTGGCACCATGCAAGCCGCTCAGGTAGTGGGACGCTTGCACATGATAGCGGAAGGTTGCCACCGATTTAGCAAACCCACGCGGTGATGCGTCAGTGGTGGTTTTGAGGTCCACCACGGTGGTGGCGTGATACCAGTCTGGGCGGCACTTGCAGCGCAACCCCGTGGCAGGATCATCCCACCAGAAGGACTGCTCAGCCTTGCCGGCTTGGAGCAGTGCAGCTGCTGCAGGATGCCGCCGCACGGCGTTGTTCATGGCGATAGCCAGTGCCCAGTCGCTGTCGCTGACCGCTTCGATGCCGCGTGCAGCGAGGTCCGCAGCCTGCTCTTTGCCGGCTTTGGTATTACGTGGGGCGCAACGGCTGTACCGTGCACCCAGCTCATCCGGTTCCAGCACAGCGCAATGCACCAGGCTGCCGAATCGCATCGCAGCAGTTGGTTCCACTGGTTTGCGATCTGGATCAAGGAACCGCGCCCAGTAGTGGTATGGCGACTGCGCAACAGCGTGCAGGTGGCTAGCTGAGATCGCTGGGTCGGCGTGATACTGCTCGTTGGTGATGGTCATTCCTTCGGGCTCCATTCGCCGCACCAGTCGTCGTTAGCAACAGCAGGCCACCGTGCGATGGGTCCTCTTTCAATCAATGGCTGCGGCGCGTGGCGGCGGCACTCAGCAAGACGCTGATAGTTGTACCTGCAATTGCCGCACTGCTGCTCGCTAAGCGGGGGGTAGGTCATCGGTCCATTCAGGGGTAAGCGTGGGTGAGCTGATCAGCCAGCCGGGCATCAGTTCCATTGCGGTGAGCATTGCTGCTGCGGGAGACACCGCCACCAAGTGCAGCGTGCGTGGTTGCTTGCCGTGCTGGTAGGCGGCGATGGTGTAAGCGCTCACCGGTGGTGCAGCGTCGTCTGCGGCCCGAAGCATTGCTCCAGCTGCGGGAATGCCTCCAGCAGCTTGCGGCGGTTGTCCGAGTCTGCGACCAAGCCGGCTTCAGCCAACTTGGCCATGAAGCCACCGCCGTGGCGGATGGCGGTTTGAAAGGTTTGGAAGGTTTCGTTAGGGGTCATTGGTCGTCGGGGAGTCGTTCAAGGGCGCGGCGGATGATGGCAAAATCTTCTGCTTCGTTTGGGGCGTACTTGATGCGATCAAACGCCTCCAACGCCTGCTCCTTCAAGCTCAACGGCTTCGGACGGCGCTCAGTACGAAGATGGTGGGCGCCGACAGAGGGACAGTTGCGGTCCAGCCACTCACAGCACGCCTCCAGCTCAGCGTCTGCTCCTGCTCTGTAAATATCTTCAAACATTGAAAGGAGTGATCCCCTTGCTTCAAACTGTTCTGCCCACTGCTGCATCAGCTTCGGCGGCGGGTTAATTGGATGCTGCTGCGTCACTTGCGCACCACCTGCTGCGTGCCGCTGTGCGTGGGTTGGTGGTGTGCGCCGGCTTCAATGCCGATGGCGGCAAATGCCCATGCGGCGATGATCGCGGCGCAGATGTTGCTGATGTGGTTGGTCACTGGATGGCCTCGTAGCAGTGTTTGATCGTGTACTGCGCAGCAGCGCGGGTGTCTTCATCGTTACGCACGCGGTCGGGGCGGTAGGCAGCTTCGACAGCCGCGGCGCGTGCGGTGCTGAGCGTCACGCCTTGCGCGCGCAGCTCACAGAACAGCTCGCCGTAGGCGATGGGATCAATGCTCTGCGCTTGCGCTGGGGTGATGAGTGCAAGCGCGATCAATGCAAGTCGGATCACGTGTTTGACGGGGTGAGGTTGACTGCCGGATTGGTTGCGGCTCCGGCGGGCCGCGCCTGTCACCAGGCCAGTGCAGCAGCGATCAGCCTGTGCTTCGCCACCTTGCGGCGGATACCGGTGGCAGCCTGCAGTTCACGCAGCGTCAGCTGTTCCATCTCGGCGGCGATAGCAGCCAGTGGATGCAGTGCAGCGGGCACCGCAGCAGCAGCGACGCCGAGCAGTGCGGCGTAGCACTTGCCGAGCTGTTCGCTCAGCGCCGGCAGTGCATCCCACAGGCGGCGGGTGTATTGGCCAGCGAGCAGCGTCAGCACAATCAGCACCTGCAAGCCGTGCAGCACGATCGCGCCGACTTCTTGCCAGTCCACGCGGAAACGGGCGTAGCCATAGATGGTGCCAGCAGCGTGGCCGAGCAGTTGAGGGATGGTGGTTTTCATGGTTCTCGGTTTGGGGCAGTGCGGGACGGTGCGCCCGCGTGATGGAATCGTACCACCTAGGGCAGCTGTGTGCAACCTTGCTGGGTTGGAACCGGCAATGCCCAGTGAGGGAGCCAATAAACGTTTGGCCAGTCCGGTTCGTGGCTTGGCAGCGGCTCCAGATCCCATTCAGGGTTTGTGGTGTCGTGTTCACCATTCACCAAGTAGGTGAACGCCGGATAGCCAAGCCAGCACCTTCCCTCCGCATCGCAATCCTTCAGCTTCGGCATCCGCTCGCTTACCGGCACCGGCTTGATAGAGGGGCGGGCGCAAAGGGCGCGATCAGCAGCAATAGCAGCGCGAGCGAAATCAAGATGCTCTAGGTACATGGTCCCGTTTGAACCATCCATAACCATGTAGTCATCTGCTAGCTCTTCCAACTTCCTATCTGTCAGCCCCTCCGGTTCGGGCTGCTCCAATGCGGAACTCAACGCAGCGGACAACTTAGAACTCTTCCACCCCTCGCCGGGCGGTCCTTCATCGCAGTGGCATTCGACGGCTTCAAGAATCACGTCCCACTGGTCGGCGGAAAGGGTGATCGTGCGTTGTGCAGTCATGGGTGTGAAATGCGAACAGTGGCAATGCCATCAAGCGGCACACCAAGGCGCCAGGCGGCGCCAGCGCTTAAATCGAGCGATGCGCAATCACACCTATCAGTCACCGGCACCGTGAGCACACGCCCTTGGTGGCTGACGCGCACCGGCGTGCCACACGGCAGCCAAGGATGCGCGGCGCTCACGCCCCAGTGTTGGTATGTCTGGCCGCAGTAGGTGGTGCGGCCGTGGTACCAGCCGTCGTACACCGTGGCCGTTACATGCCGCCCGTGCGCGTACACCGGCAGCGGCAGCATCAGCATTGCAGCCAGTATTCGGCGGATCAGACCGCGTGGGTTTGTGTCAGTCATCGCGCAACCTCTTGTGAAACCATGCGTGAAGCCAGTTGCTCAGCGTGAGGCCAGCCATGAACCCCATGGCGAGTCCCCAGGCCAAATTTGTGGTATCAAATCGTGGGCAAGCCATCACCCCACCTCCATCCGCAGCCGCGTCGCAGCAACGTACAGCTCTTGCTGATCGAGCCAGTCGGCAATGGCGTGGATGACGGCGCGGGCCTGGTCGTCCCAGGTCCACTTGGCTGGCATGGCACAAACAATGGCCACCCGCTCCACTAGCGAATCAGAAGAAGCCGGCGCATCTTCGGCGCGATCTCGGGTGGCTGGCGCAGTGTTGCCGGTGGTTGCACGCCACAGCTCCAGCACCTCCACGCGGCGGCGGAGGTCGGTGATGTCGTCAGTCATTCTTTACCTCCATAAATGGAATTACGGGCCATGCTGCAATCAGCATTCCGGCGACTCCAATCAAAAGCATTACGGCAATCGCCGGCCACGCGACAAACAAGATGAGCTTGAAAATTCTTGGGTTCATATCAGATTTGGGTTGCGTTGCTCTGGTGTCAGCGACGGATGGTTGTCCCACGTGTCGGCGTCGGCGTCGTATTCAGTGACCACATCAATCACCGCAGCAATGGCGATGCGGCGGATCTCAGGCAGCGGGTGGCCGTCAGTGGCGGCTTGTGCGTATGTCTCGCTGTAGACAGCGACGCACCGATCGAGCAGTGTCATGCCGGCACCTCGATGCTTTCGCCATGCAGGCGGCGGCGATACAGCTCGCGCAGGTTGGCGCATTCATGCGCCTCATCCATGCGGCCGAGTCGCTTGAAGTAGTTCATGCGCACCGTCTCCCAGCGCCAGCCGCTATACAGCAGCTCGGCGGGGACGGTTTCGGTTGGTTGTTTGCGTGGCATTGGGCTTGAGCGGTAGGGATTAGGTGCCGAGATCGCTGCTCTCGGCCGGCAGGCTGCTCTCTTGTCCGCAGCGGAGAATCCGGGGCGCTCTATCCGGCTTGTGGCCTAATGCCATCATACCATCCCGTGCAACCCCGTGCAACCTGTTGAGCGGCCTCCGATACGGTTTCAGCTGCAGCCACCGCGACTGCAGCACCGCGCTCGCCCTTACGGGTGGAGCCGACCGCTAGGCAATAAAAAAGCCCGCCGTAGCGGGCTGTGGTTACTGGATCCGGTCCTCAAGATCCATGCAGGCGCTCACCAGCGTATCGACCAGCGGATTGGAGCAGATCTCCTCCCACTCATCGTCGGTGGTGCACACCCGCATGTCCTCCAGCGCTTTTTTGACCGCTTCAGCAGAAGCGATCAGATCAGCGATGGCCTCAAGGCCGGCGCTCAGTTTCTTCATTTGTCTAGGTGCGGTGGTACGTCGGGATCGCTCCCGACTTGATGACTATACCACACTGCACAACCATGCGCGACTCAATGGCCCCGAGGGGCCGCCGCGTCAGAACCACTCTTGCAGTTCTGCTGCGGCATCCGCCAGCCCGTTCTCGATGCCGTCCGCCATCTCGATCAGCTCCTGGCTCAAGGCCAGACCGCGCTCGATCGAAGCGGTGTAAGCAGCGAGGGCGTCGTCGATCTCTACGAACAGAGCGTCGATCTCGGCCTGGCTGGCGTTGCGGGTGGTGGCGTCCATCTGGATCTCCGTGTGGTGGTTGAGCCCCCGGCGGGACTCATGTGGGTGCCGGGTGTGGCCACCACCGGAGCGGGACGCTTCCCGCGAATATTCCATTGTCTAGGTGCGGGCTCCTGGCCCACGTGCAATATGGTACACCATGCGCCGCCGTGGCCAACCATCAGTCATATTCGGTTACATCGCGCGTCAAGTCACGACTAGACCACTCGGCCTCAGGGATCCACCAATCCTGAATTGAGGAGTAGCTGCGCGTGATCCACGTCGCGCGGCGGCACTGCACGCCATTGATGATCGCCTCACGCGGTTGGCTGCTGCGTGCGTCAGTGATGCGGATTGCGTTAGGGGTTGGTTTTGTCATGCCAGTAATGATTGCGCATCCTCCACGCTGCGCGCCACGCCAGCAATTCCGCCAGCGGCTTGCACTGCTTCCATCCATTGCCGCTGTTCCGGGCGCAGGCGGCCGGTTTGGCTCTTGACCTCAATGCTGGCGAACACCGCCACCTGCTGGCCGACCATCTCGGGCGTAATGGTGATCGTGCGCCAGCCGATCAGGTCGCCAGCACCCTTGCCGCCGACGCCAAACTCAACCCATCGGCCAGTGCGTGGATCCGGCAGCCGGCCGACATTATTGCGATGCAGCCTGGCTGAGCCGCGACTGCAAGCGAGCCTGATCTGTTGCTGGATGGTTTGCTCTGACGGCATCACGGTGGTGAGTCTGCCGGCAGGCTAGAGCTGAATCCCCAAATCCTCCGGCTGATACCCGGATCGTATCGACACATTCGCGCCGCGTTGTAATGCACTGCTCACGACCGCATGGAAGGCGTCATAACCGTTGTCGCCATCTTCTAGTAGTGCCACCTCGTCAACTTCATCGGGTTTGCCATTCTTGTACCAGCTGATGCGGATGATCGCTAGTACATGTTCCGGCAGTGTTGTAGTGACGTGGTAATCCAAGGTCTGCCGGCGCGGCGGGCGTGGTTCGATCATGATCATCACGTCAACAAGGCGATCCGTTAGCCAATCCAGCAAGCGATAAATCAAGCCGCGCATGGGTTACGGGTCGCTGGGTTCAGTCTGATCCAGCGCCGCTTCAAGGTGCGGGATTGCAGCGGCAGCAGTGGAGCAGTTGCGGGCACGGTTACTGACTTGAACCGCAATGCGATCAACCCGCTCTTGGTCTTGCTTGAGCTGCTGTCGGCGCTCTACTTCCGCGATTTGATTGGGCGTGGCGGGGATTACGCGGTAACGACTCCAGCGGCTTGCAGTGCGCTCTCGTCCGTTGCTCTTGTTGAAGCGGCGTGTGCCGACAATGATCTGCGTCTTGGTGACGCAATCAACGATTGTGATTCGGTCATCAATGAACGGCGTAGAATACCGCAGGATCACCTTATCGCTTGGCTTGATGTCAGAGAGTGATGTGGTCATGGTTGACAATCGGGTTGACAATAGTCGGTGGCGGGGTTGGCAATCATTCAGTCAAGTAAGTGAGCACGCTTATGAATACAACAACCGCGAAGAAGTAGACAGCAAGCCCAGTAAGCGGTCCGCCCCATAGAGCGGCAATGGCCCCAGCAAGATACGTTGCCGCGACACCTAGAACGAATGCGGCAGCGCGGACAAAATGGCGCAGAAAGCGCGTGATAGGGGTGGGCATGACCCAGTGGCGAGGATGGTGCTGCCGGATTGAATGGGCTCCGGCGGGCCGTGGGGCGTGGATCAGATTACTTGGACAAATTCGCCATCTTCAAACATGCGAACTACCCAGCCGCGACCGTTGTGGAAAAGATCAAAGGTTTCGCCGGGGCAAGCGGTTTCAATGGCAACGGCCAATGTCTCCTCGGCGCGAGCTTTGCCGGCGTCGTTGTCGCGGTAGGTGGTTGATGCGTACTGAATAGTGCTGAGATCGAGCATAGTCCGATGGTGAGGTCCGATGCGCAAACAATACCACCTAGCTCAGCCGTGCGCAACCTTGCGGGCACGGGCGGCGTGCACATGCTTCGCCCATGCAGCTGGGTTCTTGTAGCCGCGCGTGCGGCCAAGCTGGATCAGCTGCTCCAACGACTGCGCTGAGCCTTGCTCACGCTTGCGCTCCCGAGCTGCAGCAGCAAGCTCCACCAGCTCGCCTTCCACGGTCTGCAGTTCCCTGCGCTCCACCGGTGCAAACACATGCCCGCATTCAGCGCACACGCGGGCGGTGCTGAGGCTGGTACTGAAGCATTTAGGGCAGACCTTGCAGCTCGGGGCAGATTCGCGCTGTTGCTTGCGGCGGCCGTCAAGGCTCCACTCATGCACCTGCAGCGGATGGCCAAGCCTGCCGCAGTTGCCGACGTGATCAAGGATGATCAGATCACGCTTGCCCGTTGCGATCCGCAAACCGCGACCATTGCCTTGCAACCATGCCGTTAGTGATTGCGTTGGTCTGAGCCAGATCACCACATCAATCTCAGGCACATCAACGCCAGCAATCCACAGCTGCGCGCACGCCACTAGGTCAAGCCGTCCAGCGCGTAATCCAGCAACAGCTTCGCGGCGTTCGCGGTCATCGCTGCCGCCATGTACCGCAACAGCGCGATAGCCAGCGCGGCGCCATTGATCAGCAACAGCCTGTGCATGGGCCACAGTGGTGCAAAACGCAACACCACGGCGGCCACGGCACAACTTACGCCAGTGGCTCAGTGCATCACCAACAACAGCCGGCTTGCTCATCATTTCACCGGCTTGCCCTTGATCAAAGTCACCGCCACGGCTGCGCAGTCCGGTTAGGTCAACGCCAGGTGGTGCATAGACACGCACTGGCGCTAGCAGTCCTTCCTCGATCAGTTCAGCCGTCGAGCATGTCGGCACCAAGCGGTCAAACACCTCACCGAGTCCACGCCCATCGAGCCGCTGAGCTGTCCCGGTGAGTCCGAGCAGCAGCGGCCGGCCAGCGGCGGCGATCACTTTTTTGTAGCTATCAGCTACAGCTAGATGGCATTCGTCGATGATGATCAAATCCGGTCGTGGCAACCGTGGCCGCCGCACTGCTGTTGCAACACCAACCACCTGCACTGGCCTTGAATAGTCCACGCGCATACCAGCGCGGATGTGGCCATGCAGGATCCCAGCATGGCGCAGGCGTGCGCTGGTATCTTCCAGGATTTCCTTCAGGTGCGCCAGAAACCACACGCTACGGCCGCGTGCAGTGCTGCTGCGGACGATTTCGGCGGCCGTCGCGGTTTTGCCGAAACCCGTTGGTGCCACAAGGATCGGGGCGCGCGCGCCGCTTTGATATGCAGCGCGCAGGTCTTCAACCGCCTTGAGTTGGCGGGGGCGGAGTTGGATCACACCAGCTCTCCCTGCTTGGCGGATTCACACTGCTGCAGGTTCTTGGCGGCGCAGTTGAAGTAGGAAGGCTTCAGCTCAAACCCAACAAACCGCCTACCCATTTGCAGGCTGACGTATCCCTCGCTGCCGATACCAGCGAATGGGCTCAGCACAAGATCGCCCGGATTGCTCCACAGCTGCAAACCACGACGGATCACCTCAAGCTGCAGCGGGCAGATATGGCGCTCATCGTCATTGGCGCGGGCGCTGCGGTATTGCAGCGTGTCTGATGGGTTGATGTCCATCCACACGGGGCTGGCATACCGCTGCCAGATGTTGATTGAATCCTTGATCGGATCGCCGGTCTTGGGCGGCGGATTCTCACCGGCGAATTCCGTGAACGGTCCGGCGCACGGCTCAGGGTTGTCGCCCAGCTTCCGCACGGTCACTAGATAATCTGGGATGCCTTGGCGGCTGAGTGCTGAATCCTTGCGGATCTGCTTATGCAGCAGGCCGATCGCTTTGGTGCGCTGCATCGCAGTGACCGGATCCTTCCAGATGCACACCTCGCTATGGAATACGAAGCCGGCAGATTGGAAGATCCGCAGCATGTCACCGCGAAAGTCTTTTACTCCAATGAAGCCATCGCGTTCCTTACTGCTCGGCAGGTTCATGCAGTGGAAGCTGATCAGCCTGCCTGGCATCATCACGCGGTGCAGCTCAGTAGCTAGGAAGCCGAAATGATCAAAGAACTCCTGCTCCGTTCGGCTGTTGCCCATATCACGGTCGCTGTTGCTGTAGGTGTAGAGCGACGCAAATGGTGGGCTGAAGACGCTGTAGTGGATTGAATCAGAATCCAACTGGCGGATGCTCTCCACGCAGTCGCCTAGGTACAGATCCCAGTTATCGCCGCTCTTGCGCTCGGTGATGTGCGGCGCCACCTGGCGCTGGATCTTCTTGAGTTGCTCCATTGTGGTCTTCTTCATGATTTCAACCATTGATTGAGCCATTGCGATGCTGTCCGATTCCTTGCGGCGGATGTTATCAATCACGCGGCCTTCGGCCACGTCGTAGATGATGTGCGCATTCACCGGATGCTGTTGGCCGAATCGCCAACACCTGCGGATGGCTTGATAGAACGCTTCATAGCTATGGGACAAGCCAACAAATGCGACATTGTGGCACCGCTGGAAGTTCAAGCCAAAGCCAAAGATGCTCGGCTTGCTTACCAGTACGCGAATCTTGCCGTCTTGGAAATCAATCGCAGCCTGCCGCTTGTGATCATCGCCGTCGCTGCCGGACACCTCAACAGCGCCATTGATGGCAGCAGTGAGCGCCTTGCTTTCATCGTTCAGATCACACCACACCAGCCATTGCTCATCGCTGGCATTAGCAAGTGCAGCAGCAGCGTCAACGCGCAGCTGCAAACTAGCCTTGCGCACCTGCCGTTGATCGCTCAGCGTGCGCGCTTCCATCGCAAACAGCGCCATCTGGCCGTCGTCGCCGGCCGCAGCCTCGCGCGGTGTTTCAACCGTGCAATCATGGATGCGCAGTTCCGGTAGCACGAATTCTCCATCCTCATAACCAAGGTCCGATGGTTTGCGGATGGTCACTGCCCAGCTGCAAACCCACTCCCAGAACTTGGTCTTTGCGTGGCCCTTCAGTCGCCACTTGCTGGTATCACCGCCGTCATGCACGAAGAACATCGCCAGCATTTCGGTGCGTGTCATCACACCAATGAACTCAGCATGGTTGCCAAGTTCCATATGGTCGTTCGGTGCTGGCGTGGCTGAGCACGCAAGGCGATACGGCGTCTGCGCAAATGACTCAATGATCTGATTGCGGATTTTGCCGGTATATGCCTTCAAGATGCTGGACTCATCCAGCACTACGCCTTGGAAACTGGCCGCATCAAAGTGGCTCAGCTTCTCGTAATTGGTGACCGTGATGCCGGGCTTGACATCAGCTTGCGTTGCAGCGAAGTTGCAGCTGATGCCGAACTTTTGCCCTTCGCGTACGGTTTGATGTGCAACCGCAAGTGGTGCTAGCACCAGCACATTGCCGCCGGTATATTCATGCACTTGATGCGCCCATTCAAGCTGCATGGCAGTCTTGCCCATGCCGCAGTCGGCCCAGATGCAGAACTTACCGACGCGGCACGCCATTGTCACGATGTCCTGCTGGAACGGGAACAATGGCGCGGTGAATGATTGCGGATCAAATCCAGTTGCCGGCGCAGCGGTGGATTTAGCGGCGAGGAACTCTTGATATTCCTGCATCAAACCTCCACGCAATCATCAGAATCACCTTCAGTCCAAATCACACGCGGTTCACCGTCGGGCGAATCCGGCGCCTGGCGTACCACAGCAACCGGCGCAGGTTTGCTGCAGTATTCAGGGATCGGCTGCTGGGTGGTGAGGATTAAAGCGGTGAGCATTAGAGACCTTCCTCAATGATGTTGGCGAGTTCTTCAAATGTGGAGCCGTTGTCGTTAAGGGCGGCGAGGTCTAGGGGGTTGGGGCTCATTAAATCAGCCCATTTCTGCACTTGAATTGGCAGAGTTGTGTCCACGCGGTGCATAGCGCACACGTTGCCCGAGTCGTATTCATCCCACTCCGGCCCAACCGCCTTGCCGTACAGGTCGCACAGCACACCAAGGCAGCAATACTGATCACCTTGGCGGAGATAACCCTGCCCTTGCTGGTAGTTGCCGCTGCGTAGGGCAGTGAGCCAGGCTTGCTTGATGTCCGGCTTCACTGCCCCACCTCCCGCGCAGGCAGCGGGTCCAGTTGCACCCAGCCTTGGCCCCAGTCTTCCCATGCGGTGCCGTCATCAGCCAGCGCTAGGTACCGGTCGTTGGCGTAGGTGATGCTGGTGAACAGGCGGGGTGTGGTAATAGTCGGAGCAGTGGCGGTTCCCCACAGGCTGGTGTGGCGCCACGGGGTGTTAGCTGGCGCTTGCTCCCACTCAGTGAATGCGCTCCAGGTCTCGCCGTGCTTCAGCCGAGATGGCGCTAGCACAAGCACTTCGCCGTGCTCGTCCGCATCCGACTCCGTCGGCGGTCGATCCGTGATCCAGTCAGTGTCGGTCATGTCCAGTGGTGAGGGACTTGGGTAGGTTAGCACAGGGTGGCGGGGGTGGGGAACTACCCTGTGCCAAGGTTGTTTTAAGCGGCGTGAACTTCTAGGTCAAAAGATCCAAGCAAGTCTGCAATCTTGAATTTCAAGTCAGACTCTGTGGTTTCATCTAGCGCTAAACCGCGCTGTTTTAGCTGATCTTTGATGGCATCAAGTGCAAAATGCGCAGTGTCGTGCGTGTCAACGCATTCGCAAAGAAGAGATGTTTGCATGGCAAAAAACAAGAAACGGTTAGATAGGTGCAGCGCCAAACTCAAAGCGCTGGCTCAGTGCTGCATTCGCGGCGTGAAACGCTTTGATCCAGTTCCATCTCGGCTCTAGATCAAAGCTGATGCAGTGACCTGCTTCGTCATCAATTTTGGAAGGGCGATCCCAAAATTGCATTCGAACGATCATTGGATCGCAGTCGCCAGTCGGTGTTGCACCTGGATATATATCCTCATACACCTGCTTCATTCCGATGTACCAATTTCTGATGGCATCAAATGTAGAAGGCGTGAAGAATGCAACGGCGCAACGAGTCGCGTCGGCTAGCTCCCTTGCAAGCGTGATCTCTCGATCTGTTGGATCAAATGGCTTGCACTCAATCCAATAAAATTCCGCCGGGCGATCGTGATAATAAACCTTGAAATCAGGCAGATAGCGACCAGATGGCAACTCAAATCCTTGCGGTTCGTATTCCCACCTTGCACCCATCTCGTTTAAGAAGCACGCAACTCGCGCTTCATGCCGGCTGCGGAAAAGCCTGCCGAAGGCAGATGTTTCAATTGGTTTTACCATCACAGAATTGCGTGCTGGATGGCCGAATCAACAATATGGGCAACGGCATCTGAAATCCTTGTGCGCCCTTGGAATCCATGCCTATCAGCAATCTCAAGTATGAATTGTTCGCGCATCTTGCTGTAACGGCAAGTCAACCGCCTTGTCTCTCGCTGACGATCAGATTCGGATTCATCGCCGCCAACGCTGCTAATCTCTCCAAGGCTTGCGATAGCCGACTTTGCTGATTCGGTCTGCAAACTAATGTGCAGAGCGTTTGCGGTCCATTTAGTGGGGCCAGGATTAGAGCACGGGCGAATTGACGCAACAGTGATGCAAGTACCATGAGGCAGCATCTTGACGGGCACCGTGCCAGTGGTGTCTGGATAGCAAAAGCATTCCTCGCCCGTGGCGAGGATCAGCTTCACCCATTGATAGCGATCTGGGCCGACATCAATGATTTGCCCGGTCAAGTACCGAGACGGTTCGGAAGGCTGAACGAGAAGAGTCATCAGAGTTGAGAGATGGGAGGACGCAGTGATCTGCGCTTGAGATGGTAGCAGTTCCGCCTACTGGCGCAACTGCGCACACTGTAGCACCTTGCACTACGATGGGGAGCGACCAACGGAGCATCAATGCCACTTGCAAACCCAACCCCAGTGCGTCTCGCCCAAGATCAGCTGCAGTGGCTGGATTCTTGGCGAGGCGATCGGCTTTCAAGAGGTGCGGCAATCCGCCAGCTAATTGATCGCATGATGCGCTTGCAGCAAGCCGACGACAGTCAATCCGAGTCGGAGCGGGCCTGACATGACCGTGTTAGAAGCAGCACAAGGCAGGTGGCCTGACCTGCTGGCGGCTCTTGCTGGCCTCACGCCGGAGCAGCTGACCGACACGCATCAACCGTGCCCCTTGTGTGGTGGCACCGACCGTTACCGCTTCGACGACAAGGATGGTTCCGGTTCCTGGTTCTGCAATCAATGCGGCGGCAAAAACCAGTCAGGTGGTGGCGGCACCGGCATGGATATGCTCATGCGCCGCAATGGCTGGAGTTTTGCCGAGGCTGCCAAGCGGATTGAGCAGCATCTCGGTATTGCCAAGCCAAAACCGGCTCCACCGCTGCCGCGCGGCAAGCAGTTTTGGCAATACAGCAGCGACTTCTATGTTGTCCGCAAAGACAAGCCGGACGGCGACAAAGACATCCGGCCGCTTTGGTGGGATGGCGAAGCATGGCGATGGAAGGCGCCGCCTGCGCCACGTCTGTTGTACGGCAAGCGCCAGCTGACGCTCAAACCCAATGCGCCGGTGCTGGTGGTTGAAGGCGAAAAGACCGCCGACGCTGCCGCATTGCTGTTCCCGCAGGCGGTCGTGATTACATGGCCCGGTGGTTGCAAGGCCATCGGTAAAGCTGATTGGTCGCCGATAGTCGGCAGGCGTTGCGTGCTATGGCCTGATGCTGATGATGTTGGCCGCGCCGCAATGGCCAAGCTGTCCATCAAGCTGTTGCAGCTCGGTGCAGATCAGGTGCGCATCGTGCAGCCGCCAGCTGATGTGCCCAAAGGTTGGGATCTAGCGGATGCCACATGGTCACCGGCCGAAGCTGCTGCCTACCTGCGCGCCAATCGCTCCGCACCAATCGAGCTGCCGGCGCTTGCTGTGCCTGACGCCGAACCCGACCGCGATCCAATACCGGAGCCGGCGCCGCTACCAAAGCAAGGTGAAGCCTTTACGTGCCTTGGCTTTGACAATGACGCCTACTTCTATCAGCCCAACAGCACCGGCCAGGTGATCCGGCTCGGTCGTGCCAGTCACACCGGCACCAACCTATGCGCCATCGCGCCGATCGAATACTGGCAGTCGTTCTACCCATCCAGGACTGGCACCGACTGGACATCAGCGGCATCCAGCTTGTTTGAGCTGCAGTCCCGCATCGGCATCTACGACCCGCATCGCATTCGCGGCCGTGGTGCATGGCGCGATCAAGGTCAGTCGGTGCTGCACCTCGGTGATCGCCTCATCATCGGTGACCGCTCCGTACCATCATCTACCGGCATCGATGGCAGCGCTTACATCTATCAGCGTCTCGCGCGCTTGACCGGGCCAGGTACAGCAAAGCCGCTCAGCCGTGATGACGCCTACATCCTTTGCGGTATCGCCGAGCGCTTCCGCTGGGAAGTACCCGTATCAGGACTGTTGCTTGCTGGCTGGGTTGTGCTCGCGCCGGTCTGCGGTGCACTCGACTGGCGGCCGCATATCTGGATCACAGCCGGCGCCGGTTCCGGCAAATCCGCCATCCTTGAGCGCTACATCGCGCCATTGCTCGGAGACCTATCACTACATGTCTCCGGCAACACCTCAGAAGCTGGTCTCCGCCAAACGTTACGAGCCGATGCGTTGCCGGTGGTATTTGATGAGGCCGAATCCAACGAAAAGACCGATCAGCAGCGGATGCAGAACGTGCTATCCCTAGCGCGTGTTGCCAGTAGTGAATCACGCGCGCAAACAATCAAAGGCAGCGCCGATGGTGACGCACAACGCTATGCCATCCGAAGCATGTTTTGCATGTCGTCGATTGCAACAGCACTCAAGCAAGGTGCCGACAAATCACGCTTTGCGCAGCTCACATTACGCAATCCAGGCGATACACCAAAGGCAGAACGCATCGCCCATTGGGAACAGTTAGACCGCGATCTTGATCGTTACGTCACTGATCGCGTCGGGCAGCGATTACAGGCGCGGACTGTAGCGATGATTCCAACAATACGCGAGTCGATTAAAGTCTTCACCCGTACAGCCGCTGAAATCTTTGATAGCCAACGCCTCGGCGATCAGTACGGTGCATTACTCGGTGGCGCGTGGTCTTTGTACTCCGACGATATAGCAACCCGTGATGAAGCGTATCAGCTGATTGAGCAGAACAGCTGGGAATCGTATTCGCAATCCACTGAGTTGCCGGATGAAAAGCGGTGTATTCAGATGATCCTTCAGCATCAAGTGCGCGTTGAATCTGATGATCGTATCTGCACGCGAACGCTTGGTGAGCTTGTGGAAATCGCCGCATCGCGTCGCGTTGACCGCGAAGTGACTGCCACGCAGGCGCAGGACAGCATGTCTCGGGTTGGTCTCAAGGTGGACAACCAGCGGCAGGCGTTGCTGGTGAGCAACACCGCAGGTGCCATCGCCGCCATCCTCCGCGATACCGCATGGGCGCAATGCTGGGCAACAGTGCTCGCGCGGCTACCAGATGCGCAGCGCGTCGGCTCCACGCGATTCAGTGGCGCTGGCACCGTCAGCCGCGCCATAGCGTTACAGATCGATGGTTTGTAACGCTTCGCCAGAGGTGCGTTACAGGGCAAACCCACTGCGCCGCAGCACTTGTAACGGTTCAGAGGCTTGTAACGCTTTTCAGATATATATCCCCCTAGAGAGAAGGAGCACTACCTACCCACCTACTAAGGTTGCAAGGGTAGGCCCCAATCCTTTATATATATTTCTCTGTTACATGATACAAACAACAAGACAGGCCGTGAGACTGCCTGCGCTGGTGTGGATCTCGGCGTAACGCTTTTTGTAACGCTCCGGCCCCAAACCGTTACAACCCAGTCCACCACTAGAAACTGCACCGTTACACCGCGATTCTCAAATGAGACTCACCAATCACGCACGAGACCGATTCATCCGCGAGCTGGAGGACTGGCTGACGCCGGACCTCCTGTACCATTGCTTCACCGGTGAAGGCGATGCCAATCGCCTCGCTCGTGTCGCTTCACTCGATCACGTACTGCAATCGGCACTACTTGAGAAGGTGGAACGGCAATGGCCTGAAAGGCTGCAATCCATCGCCGCCGAGCGTCGCGCCGAATGGCTGCGCTCCAAGGCCATCACATCTGCGTACGTGACCCAATGCCTGAAATCAAGTTCAACCTCACCGATGCCCAACTGGCGCACCTGAACCAGCAGGCTGCTGCCGCTGGTATCCCACGTGCGCAGTTGATTCGTGATCGCGCGCTCGCACCTGCTGCTGGTGTTGCCAGGTTGCGCACGATGGACTATCATTCGCTCGTTGCTGATGCCGCGCGCTTCATGCGTGGCG
>Ga0208161_1000414_pt1 | contig 24506 bp, 33 predicted proteins | sample CB_VirMetaG_3_FD_184538 | JGI IMG/M metagenome (GOLD analysis project Ga0208161, IMG submission 184538) | Freshwater to marine saline gradient viral communities from Chesapeake Bay - CB_1508_1S Viral MetaG (SPAdes) (version 4) | ecosystem: Environmental > Aquatic > Marine > Coastal | place: USA...
ATCAACGCGGTTGGGCATGTAGCCGCCCGCCACTAGCGCGTTTAGCCCTGGTAACGCTTGCGCCATATTCGATGCAAAGAATCGCGCTTTGTCTTGTGTCTCGGTGAGCTTCGGCGCAGTGCCTGGCGGGATGTTGAAGCCAGGCACAATAGGTGCCGCGCCGGTCATGGTCGCTCCACCTCCGACGCCACCCACAGGCATCATCTCGCCAGTCACTGTGTTGTACAGCATCACCTGGCCGGTATTGGGATCTTGAACATGATTAAACCGACCTTGACCCGCTAACATTTGACGCAAAGCGGCCGAGTCTTGCCGTGCTTCCTGGCGATCCGCCAGCGTCCGCTCAAACTGCCCGAGCTGCATAAGCCGATCCGCCTCGCGCGTGCGGGACGACGATGGGTCTTTGATCACGGTGCCATCTGCTGACACCATTGCATTACCTACGCGCAGCGGATCTTGCGCAGCCATTGCACGACGCAAGTACATAGCCTGAACCGGCTCAAAGCGCCTGCCCGCCACGCCCGCTGCAAGAGCATTGAGTAGCGCACCTTCGCCCTGCGATGCCCGCTGACGTGCGTAATCTTGAACGCTCGAGTAATCATCTTCTTGGCTGTACAGCTCAATGGCGCGGCGAATGTTTTCTTCGCCAGGCTGCACAGTTGTCGTCACGGCGCCGCCCGCGTTAGCGCGTTGCGTCGCACGCGGCAACATCGTATTGCGCCGCTTTCGCTCGATCTGATCGGGCGTCTCAATAATCGCGCCGCGCATTAATGCATCTTGATAAAAGTCCATCGCGGTCTCCGATTAAGGCATGTAGTACTGCTCTTCCTCGTTCCACGGACGCTTGACGCCGTAGTTCGTATTGACAGGCACCATCGACGCAGGCGTTGTTCCTGTCGCCATAGCTACTCGCTGTGCTCGTCGATTTCGCAGGTCTTCAATTCCACGAATTTGATTGGCGTTAAACTCGTCATATTCTTTGTCGAGTTTCTTTTGGCCACGCCCCGCCATAAACGCGTTTCCGATTTGCGCGCCATACTGAGTAAACGACGGCGGAACGTAATGCTTGCCCACCATTTGACCCGTCGGGCCATCCATCGAGCGCGCGCGCAAGGCGTCTACCTGCGCCTGCTGGCGTAGCAGCTTTTCTTCCTCGGGCGCCATTGCCCCCATTTGCAGCAAGTACTCGAGCATCAGATCGTCGTTCATGGCTTAACCTCCAAGTCCAAACAGGCCGCCAGACAACGCGCCGGCTCCCAGGTTAAATAGACCGCCCATTAAGTTTGCTGCGCCTGCCTGTTGTGCGTTGTACGCGCCAAGCGCGGCGTCGTAACCCATCTGCGTCGCATTCAAAATCTGCGGCGTCTCTGCGCGGCCTGACTGCACAAATGACGGCATCTGCGGCATTCCAACCTGCTGGCCAGAAAGTAGCGCGTTCATTTCATTGAGCGACATGCCACGGCGCTGCATCTGCTCGGCAATCGCCTGCTGACGCAACTGGTTCATCTGGTTGGCGTACTGCTGGTTCAATGCAAACTGCTGAGACGCGGCTTGGTTCTGAGCTTGCATTCTTTGCAAGTCGAGCGCCGACGCCTGCCCCAACGCCTGGTTGCCAAACTGTGCAGCGGCCAAGTTCTGAGCAAACTGGTTTTGCGACGCCTGGTTGGCTAGGTTCGCCTGCCCCATCATCTGCTGATAAAGCTGGTTCTGCGCCTGGTTGGCAAACTGCCCAGCGCCTAACGCCTGTGCGTATGCCTGCTGCGTGGCTTCGTTGCCAAATTGTCCAGCGGCCAACTGCTGGCCAAACTGCTGCTGCAGCGCCTGGTTTTGCGCCTGGCGTGCGGCCATGTCTTGCTGGAATGCCTGGTTAAGCGCCTGGTTCTGAAATTGGTTCGCCGACAAGCCCTGCTGGAACGCCTGGTTGGCCGCCTGGTTTGCAAACTGCCCGCCCGTAACGTCCTCTTGGAAGGCTTGCTGACGCTGGCCCATCTGCATTCCGTACAAGCGCTGCGCTTCGTTGCCAGCGATGTCCAGGGCATTAAATCGCTCTGCCGCCTGACGCTGCGCAAGATCGTCTAGCGCGCGCTGATAGCCTTCGGTGCCGACCTGGAATCCTTGATTGCTGAGTTGCGTCTCGAGCTGCCGCCGTGCGTAATCTTGCTGCGGCTGCATACGCGTAATCAAATCATTGGCAATGCGATCGCGGTAGCTGGCATCGAATGCCGGCATGGCGGGATTGTCGACCGTGTTCAATCCGCGCTGCACAGCCTCCTGGCCCGTTCGGCCAGCAATGCCACCCATCATGGACGTAAATCCCGTGTTGACACCTGTCGGCGCTACGCCACGCTGAATGTCGCCAGCCATGCTGTTGACGCCCATCTGCGGGCCACCAAAGCCAAAGCCGCTAACGTAGCTTGTGCGGCCGACGTCCGTTTGCAGCCCTGGCACATAGTCGGCGGTTTGCGTCTGCAACTGCGCGGGCGTGCCGGCTGATGTCAAAGCAGGTAGATTTTGCCAGTCAAACGGTTGACCGTATTCATTGGCCACGCGCTGCATAAAACCAGACGCCAAATCGCTGCGGCCTTGCTGAATGCCAAGCTGCGATTCCAGTGCCTGCTGCAACGGCTCTGCAAGCGTCGTGTTCTGCGTCCACTGCGTCACCATGTCGCCGGTCGCAGGATCGCGCACGGCAGCAGTGTCCCAAGTGGTCGAACCAAACGGCGTGTTCTGTATAGGCCGGTTGGCGAAGTTCTGCATGTTGAGGGCTTCTTTCGACAGTTCCCCCTGCAACTGTGCTGCGCCGACGTAATCTGGCGGCGGCGGTGCTTTACCCTTACTCATTGCAACGTCTCCTTCAGATAGCGGCAGTCTTCGCGACGCATCTCGAGCAACACGCAGTCAACCGTCTCTGCAATCTGCTTAAACCCAATTTTTTTGTTGAACCTAATTGCCTTGTCAAAATCTTTTGGCGTCAAACCATAAATTGCTTTCACGCCAATAGACTCAAACGGATATTCAAATGCTGCTGTCAACAGTTTCTTTGTTAACGAATGCGGCGTGTCGAACGCAACGTGCATAAAACAGCTTTCGGGAGTCCATGAGCCAAACGCCACAGCGGCTGCAATCTCGCCGTTGTCGCGGATAGCCGCAATCGTCCGCAAGTCCGTCGACCAGGGGATCTGAGTTTGTTGACTCATCCATTGCCATATCACGGGTGGCTCGCCTTGTTTGTCCGTTACTAGCTTCATCGCAAGAAATTAAAATACATAGGGTTCATCATTAACTGACGCTCAATTTCTTCAGGCGTCACTTCACGATCTGCCACATACATTGCTTCTATTTCTTCCAGCGTTTCCGGCAACATTGGAAGCACAAACTCTTCAGGCAATGGCTGTAGCGGGCTTACTGGCAAAATGGGCGATGGCTGCACAGGCGGCGCGACGCGAGGTGCAGGCGGGGGTGGCGGCGGGGCCATCTCAGGTTCGTCAACTTGGACAAAGTTAAGGCTGTCCAAATCGAACCCAGGCTCGTACATGTCAACAGGAGCCATTGGCGCAATGTCTTGTGGCACTTCAATGGTCTGCGCAACGTTTGCCAATTCAGCAAAATCGTCCGGCGTCACCGTTTCAAAACTGCGCGTTACATTGGCAGGCGGCGGTGGCGGCGGCGGTAGAGGAGGACTTACAGGCGCATTGACGTATTGATCAAATTGATTGGGGCCAAACTCTTCGGCCATGCGTGACATGGCTTCTTGCATGTTCGGCGGCAAGCCGTTTAGCGGGTTAAAGCTAGTTCCCAATATGTCGCGCATGCGCTCTTCCGCGACTTGCCTTTCCGTCATGCCCTGCGACTCAATTCGCTCCGGACGGTTCAAGCGCACACGCTCTGGTGGCGTGAAGCTGATTGGCGTTGTGTTCGGGTTTTGCATCCAGCCATAGTTCAACGCCATAGGGCCAACGCCCATTGCTGGCCCAGATCCCATGACAGGCGCTGCGGGGGCGTTGCCCCGCAACGATGCAATCAAAGAACTTTTGTAGCCTTCCGCCATTACACCACTCCGCCTAGCTCAGTCATCATGTGCGACGACGTAAAGATCGTTCCAGACAGTCCACGCACACGCATACGCAACGAGCCGTAGTAGCCCAGCCCCGTCGTGCCAATCCAAGCCTGGTAACTGTTATTGCTACCGACCCATCGCGCCACGTTCCAGTTACTTTGGTTCCAACGCGAGTCAATCGTTTCAGCGAACGACGGCGAGCCTGCGGTATTGCTAAACGTAAACTGCGTGTTGACCTGCACTTTGACCGACGGCGCAGCAGGGGCAATAAAGATCGGACGCGCCAGGCCAAACTTCTTTAACTGTGCTGGCGTGCCAAACGCGTTAAACGCTGTTTGCACGTCGCCTTCTATGGCATTGGCTCCACTGCCGTCTGTTTCGACGCCGTCTGCAGTGCCAAACAATCCGCGAGCTACGCGGCCATCTTCGGTGCCAAAGTAAAGCTGTCCGTTAAGCAACGCGCAGCACGACATGGGCATTCCTGAAAACGTACACCACGATCCCGTGTTAACGTTCATGGCGAATTGCTGATAAATGCCTGCGTTTTCCGGTAGCTTGATAACCAACACGTCGCTGTCTGGCACAACAAACACGTCCCAAGACAGCTCATCCTTTAGTTCTGATACAAGCGGAACCAACACAGATTGAATTTTTTGCGATGGCCCTGGCAGGATTTCACTAAATTGACCATTGACCAGTCGCGACACCGGCACCAACCCAAGCGTCGACACAATCATCACGTCGCCGCCATAGCCTGTGAAGAAACGCCCGTAAGTCGGCACTGGCCCGACGTACCACACGCCCTGCAATCGAAACGAGTTAGCGTTTGAGGGATCAGTGCCTTGCCATACGCCGACGTCGCCCTGCGAGCCGACGACAACCAAATGGTCATCAACGCCTACACCAGCGTCTAGCGTCCAGTTGATAAGACCGCGCACATATCCGCCGTTACGCAACAGCGAACCCATTTCAAACGACACGGCAGTGCCGGCAATCGCGTCAACGGTATCTAAGTACCAAATCTTTGAGCTTTCTTTTACCGTAAACCATACGCGCCGCTTCCATACCGCAACCGACGTCAAGTCAGTCGGCAAGTTAGTCGGCGTCTGCTGTACCCAGCCATTTGTCGTGTCGTAGGTGTAATAGCCCGCGCCAGGGGACACCGCCAACAAGAACATGTCTGCGTTGGTCGAAAACTGCGTGACAGACCATTGGTCGCTTTCGGACGACGTACCTGTCACGACCTGCACAGGCGTCGCACCTGTGACGTCATAGATGTTGCCGCCCGCTGCGGCAAAGATTTTATTGTCAGCAGGGTCTGGCGCGTTAAACGTAAAGATAGACTTAATCGGCAGAGACACTGTCGATGACGTGTACTTCCAGCCCTTGCGCAACTGCACGCCGGTCTGCGTCGGAATAAAGTTATCCAGCACCAACGCGTCGTTAGGCGACATGTTGCTAATCGGGTCGCGATAGTTCAGCCCGCCCACAGGCGCAGGCAGAATAAAGGGTTGAGCCACCCTTGCCGCAGCCGACACTCTCGGCTGCTTAAACTGTCTGACAGGAACGAGTGGCATTACGAGCCGTAACCCGTATCAGGGGTGTTAGTCAAAGGCTGGATGTACGGGAAGCGATTCATACGCACCATCGACAGCACGTTTGCTCCCTTTTCATTGCCTTTTCGGTTTTCGTAGTTGACTTGGAAGTCACGCATAGCGGACGACGAATCCAAGCCTTTAATTTCTAGCCACTTGACGCGAGCTAACAGTGTCGTCAAATAAGCGTCTAAAAGAATGACGTCGCCGTTCTTGGTGGCGCGATTCTTGTACAGCGACGAGTTATCCTGGTCGCGCACCCAGGCGACCGACTGGTAATAGAACGTCAGAGTCTGGGCGGACGTGGGTGGCGACAGGATGTAGAGCTTGTTGTCGCGAACTTGCCAATAGAACGACAACGTCGGCAGCGTCTGGCGAATCAGCAATTGCTGCCACATTTGCGGACTAACCGGCCCAATCGCCGGCCACTGCATCGTGCTATTCCACTGCGTTTGATCGAGGAACGAATAGAAGTCCTCGGGCAAATCAAACGCCTTTTCGCTTTGCCCAGGCGAATCCGCAACGATGCTAATGGAATGCGTCTTAGTCAGCTCTTGCCAGTCTGCAATCGACAACAAATCAATGCCGGCCAGATTGACCGACTGCACCATCTGCTGAACAGCAGGATCGGTGTCACCTGCCGGATCGGCAGGGGTAGGAAAGCCCACCAGAGCAGCGACGTTTTGGACGATTGCGGATAACGTCGAATCGTCAATGATCTGATAGGCCATTCCCGTGTCTACTCCTCAGTTTGCTTGGACTTACCCTTGGAGTTCATCATTTTGGTCAGCGCTTCAATCTGCGCCTGCATCTCTTCAATCTTGGCATCGCGCTCTTTGAGCTCAAGATTCATCTTCTCAATCGGCGCGTTGCCTTTCGCCAGTTCAATAAACGCATTGGCTGCACGCTTGTCTTCTTGGAAGCCGAAGAACTTTTGTCCTACCGCATCCGGCGCAACCGCTAACTGTTCAACTGTGTGAATGTTGAAGAACTTGTATTCCTCAACCTTCGCAGGCGTCATCTTCGGAAGCGACGACAGCGGGGTGCCTTCAATGACGTTACCCGCGCCCGCTTTCCACTTCTCGTATCGCGATGCAAAGCGCTTCGCATCAATCGAGTTTATTGGACGCTCAATGATGCTTAGCTTGTCACCAGGCACCATGATTCGGATGTAGTCCTTTTCTTTGTAAATCGCTCGCCCTTCCTGTTCTGACAGCCCAGGCTGCAACACAGGTTTGCGAAAGAACTGCACAAACAAACGGTCATCCATACTGAACCGTGACTCATCTAATCCTGGGGCGTCGGGGACGCCGCTCCAATCTGTCGGCAATGTGGCGGTATTCACCTGCATGGGATTTTCCTTTTAGTGGTTATCAAAAAAGGACAGCGCGGGTGTTACCCCGCGCCATCCGGTTGCTGTCTTACAGCGTTGCGCCGACTGACGGATACGAGAAAATCGCATCCGCGTTGGTCGCCGCTTCGGCACCCGTGGCAGTGCCAAGCACAAGGCCCACGATGGCTTCGGCACCAGCGGTGCCGTCGTCGTCCACAGCGCCAGCGGTGCCGGTGCTGTTGAGACGGGTTCCCTTCGCAGCGGAAGCAAGCGTGCGAACGCTGCCCTTGCCATAGATCTGGAACCAGCCAAACTCGTTGTCCGCCAACGCAGCCTGCGCAGCGCCGACGCGTGAGCCGTGACCGGCAGCGCCAGGGGCAGTCGTCGTGGTGCTGGCCATCGCGAAGTCAAAGCCAGTCTCCTCAACGCACAAGTACCCAGCGCCCGTCACCGCACCCTTAGCGCGGCCATACACAAACTCCTGATAGCCATTCGACGGATCGTCGTAGCCACCCACGGTTCCCAAGCGAAAGGCCGGCACTGCGCTGGACGCAGTGACCTGGTCTTTGCTAATTCCAATGACTGCTGAACTCATAAATTTGTCCTCTCAAAAAAGCCTTGGTAGGAAGGGGTCACCCACCTACCAAGGCAAGGGTGACCCCACCACGAGGCCAATTAGTTTTGAATGCGACCCTGGAACTGCGCACCACGGCAGGTCAGATTGCCCGCCCAGGCGAGGATCTGAACTTCCGCGTCCTGGTTAATGGCATACCGCCGGCTCGGGCTGAGCGCGACCATGTTGCGATCACGATGCGGGCGCATCGAGATGTACTTGGTGTTCAGCATGAAGCCGGTCGAGGCGTCGATGTAGCCACCGATGCCGCCGTCAAGCACCACGTCCGCGTCCATGAATTTCACGGTCGGGAAGCCGAGCGAGCCGGTCGACGGATCGGTGAAGCGCTGCTGCGCCTGCAACGAAGCCATGTAGTATGACCAGTACACGTTGTCGAGGATGACGAGGTCGGGACGATCCGAGCCACGCACCAACTGCGCCCACAACGCGTTCAAGCCAGCCTGAATGGTGGTCGGGCCTGGGGTCGGCGTGCCAGGGGCGGCAGAGAAGTCGTACACCTTGGAACGCCAGAACGTCCAAGTGGCACGGTCAATACCGCCGTAGGTGCCGGTGGTCGGGTCGGACGGCACAGCGGCATCCAAGCCGGTGACTTCCTTACCGCCAGCGCCAGTGCCGTCAGAATAGACAGACTCAGCGAGCTTGTTGGCCATCGTGGCTTCCGCCACGTTGATGCGGGCCTCGAGCAAGTCGATGAACGCTTCGCGGCCGCTGTTCTGCAACATCTCCAAGCCGCTCATAACGACTGGGCAGGCCAACTGCTTGATGTTGAACTCGGCAGCCGAGATCACGTCCTGGGCAGCCACAGGCAGGAGGTCGTAACCGCTGTAGAAACCGGCATTGCCGTTCTCGGCAAAGCTCAGCTCCTCGAGAATTAAGTTTCCGCCTCCGAAGGGCTTCACATTGCCGCGCTGGTTGAGCTTGGCAAGAAGAGCATTGTTTTTGGTGACGTTATCCGCAATCTGACGACTGCGGTTCTGGATAGTCGTCGCGACAATGTCGCTGACATTCGTGTTTGCAAAAGCCATTGTGTTGAAACTCCCACAAGAAAAAAGATCGGGGTAAACCCCGCCCGGTTTCGTGTGGCCTACGCGAACCTGTTCAGTCCGGTATGTCGTAGGTGGGCGCTTGTGCGCTCCTCGAGCTTCGGTGGCTGTTGGTGCTTTGGCACACCGGAAGCGCTGCAGTGTTTAGGCTGCAGAGCCCCCGGTGCGTTTATAACATCATCGTGAGTTCATCGCAATAGCTGCTTCAATAGCAGACCGTATATCGGCCGACTCTTGTTTTGGCGCGCCGATCGCCGGCCCGCCTGACACACTGACCGCGGCAGCTTTGGCTTTCTGCGCAGCGCCGGTTAATTGCTGAGCACCTTTCTGTTTAGCTCGAGCCTCGAGCACAGATCTTACGCGGGGATTGACCAGGCAGGCTTGGCGATACGCGTCAGCCAAAGATAACTCACGCCCGCGGCGCTGAGCGACCTCGAGCAAATCGGCCATTTCCTCGCGCACGTCCTCGCCAAACTCAGCTCGCTCAATAAATTGCGACACCTCGCTGGCAGCCTGCTCTTGCGCGCGCTGCTGTTGGGCGGCCTGGGCCTGCTGAAACTGAGACATGAATTGCGTGACCGGCGCGAGCTGTTGCTGTATTGCCTGCTGCAACTGAGCTTGCTGGGGGTCGACACGAGGGATCTCGCCAGCCAGCGCTGAGTCTAGCGCCTCAATGAAAGGCTGGCCAAACCGGCCGACACCGAATTGCTTGACCATTCCGGCCATCAACTGCGCGAGCTCTGGCGCCGTGCCTGTACGCAGCCTGGCAGCAGTGCCCATCAAATTGTCGATGGCTTGCAGCGGGTTGCTATTCTCAGCGCGAATAAACGCCTCATACGGCGCAATAACTTTGCCGAGTTGCTCCGAAAACCGGCGCGCCTCGGCTGTCTCCTGCAGCGTTGTCTGCATCTCGCGCTCGCGGCGAGCGACCTCGGCACGCACTTCGGCAGGGAGACTCGCCCAATGCTCGCGCACGTCGGGGCGCCAGGAGGCTGGAGCTCGCTCCTGGGGCGCGGTCTTGGGCTCAGACTTGGGTCCAGGCTGGATGCCCTCTGGCGCCGTAGGGGCTGGCTTGGCGGCCAGCTCCGCAGCCGTTTTCTTGAATCTGCCTTTCTCGTCCCTTGAGCTTTTGTCTGGCTCGAGCGAAGACTCTGCAGCAGGCTCCGCAACCGGCTCGGGGGCGGGGTCTGCAGACAGAGCGGGCTCTGGCGCAGGGCTGGGATCGGCCGCGGGGGTGGCTTCTTCATTGGGAATAGCTGCCTCAAGGGCATCTCGGACTGTGGTGGTGTCTTCCATTTTTGTTACCTATTACGCTGAGAAAGTTGTTCGATAGCCTGCACAATGTCCTGCTTGCGCACAGATCCGCCCTGGCGCATGTAATGCTCACGCTCCTGCTTTGCGCGCGCCCAGGAGCTATTAAAGTCATCAGCCGTCGTGAGGCCGTTACGCTTCATGTACTCGCGATGTTTTCTGCGACTAGAAATGTCGGTGCCATCTGTCGCGCGCAGGCCGTGGTAATGCCTATCGTTCCACAGCGCGCCTGCAGAAGCAGCAGAGTGCTGCTGACTGGGCGCGGTGGTTTCGATCATTTCTCCGCTTTCTGGATCGTATCTGTAGCGCTTTCGTGTCATTGTTGCTATATTCTCAACAGGAGGTTTGTATGCCTAAGACAATTAACGGTAGTTCGGTCTATTACTCGTACTTAACGAAGGGCGAGGAACGGGCGTTTTGGCATAAGCAGCGTAAGTCCCTCGGCGTCGCTATAACTGCTCGGGATCGCCAGGCTGCTCAAGAAGGTAAGCAAGTGACGGTACAGCAGCGACCAACGCCGGCAGCCCGACGCCGCCCGTCTTTTTGACGTAGTCTCGAACGCCCTCGATCCCTACGTTTTTGACCATCTCGCGAAGTCTTTCCAAGTCTTCGCGGAAGGGTAGGTTTTTCTCTGCCGCAAGCGCGCGATCAATGTCATTCATGGATTGCATTGTGTCGCGCAGTCGGCCTGCGTCGATGCGCTTCGCTGCGTCTTTCACCGCATACGCCGGGTCGTCAAATAGCTTTTCAATAATAGCGCGCGTTGTCTGGCCTGTTCCTTGCTCTTTTGTCCAAGGCACTTCTTCTAGCCCGGTTTCCCAGCGTCCCGGTGTTGCCTCAGTTTTTACGCCAGCGCTAGACATTTCTTTTGCTGCCACTTTAGCGCGGTTTTGAATTTCTTTGCCGGCAAGCCCGTCAAAACTTCCGACGTGGAGCGCATCTCCAACCTGCACTACGTTTAGCCCTTTCGATTCGTACACAGCGCGCGCTTTTTCAAGCTCGGCGGCGTCAGGCGCAGTGACTCGGACGCCCGTTTTTTCTGACAGCTTCATGCTGGAGTTGGCCGGCGTAAATTTGTTGTAGCCAGTGGACTCCTGCGCAGTGAGTAAACCTCGCAATGCCGCGGCGTACCGAATTGCGCGTTCGTCCTCGGGCGACATTTGAGCGCCGCCACGGCGTGGCTTGCCACTCGCGGTTACCCCCAAATCGGAGGGCTGCACTGACACAAGCGGTCGCGTCGTAAAGCCTGGATTTTTTTCTAAATCGCCTGCAGAGTTGATGTACGTTCCTTGAGTGGGCAGTGCCTCGCGCTGATACATTTGGAACGAGTCGTATATTGGGTCGCGCATACGGCCGTCTGGCGTGCGCAAATACGCATCACCCATCGCGTCGGTATACGCAGTGCGAGTCGCCTCGTCAGCGCGGTTAAGTCCAGCCAAGTGGCCCGTGTTTTCGCCCGTGACAAACTCAAACGTGTCGTTTGCCGTGTAGCGTGGCACGGCGGAATCAATGCCGTAGCTTGCGCGGTTAAGCAGCACATCTTCGGCCGGCGCCGCAGGGGGGTTGTATTTCGGCTCCTTCTTTCCTGCACGCAAAGCTTTGCTTAACTTTTCTTTGTACTCTTTATCGTATTTTTTTAATTTTTTGTCGTATTCTTTTGAATACGACTCGACGCGTTGTCTCCCCCACGTCGCGGCCTGCGCAGATCGCGGAGTCCATTGATACCCTTCTGGTAATGTGCCTGCGCCAAAGCCACGCTTTTGTGCTTCGTTGGCTAAAACCAGATTTTCGCCAGTCAAAAACCCGTGCTCTTGCGGCGTGAAACCTCGCGAGAAGTCTTCGCCATAGCCCATTACACGTCCGTGCCAAATGTCGTTTGCGGTTTTATACAACGACTCAGATGGGATAGTCGGATCTTTTGCGTTTGCGTACGGGCCTGTTTTCTTTCCAAGCTTTATCTTGCTTGGGTCAATGTCGTAACCGCCTGTAGCGTTTTCAGTGTAAGCGCGAGCGACATTCCGCGATTGCGATCCAGTGCGAGGCACGGCATCTTCGCCGCGTAAAACTTTGGCATTGTGCTGACGTATCAGCGCGCCCACCTCAACCTCGGGAGTAGCCTGCGGGCTGTAAGCAGCTCCGCCGCGAGCAAACATCGAGGACATTGCTGGGTCGCCACCTGCGACCTCGTCACCCGTGGCACGCGCGCGGTCGTACCAATCTGCGTTAAAAGCACCCTCTTCAACTTTTCTTAACGCAGCGGCTCGGTTCCTCGCTAACTTTTGAGGGCTATCTACGTCGGCAGGAGCGCCAACATATTTCCCTTCAGGCGTGCGTTTTAGATGATCGCCGCGAAGCGCCATTTTCATTGCTTCGTCGTAATCGGTAACTGAATCAAATACCGTTCCGACCGCCTTTTTTGCTTTTCTGGCTTTATTAGCCGCCTTGGCGACACCGCCCACGACAGGAATTCCTGCCGCGGCGGATAACACCATACCGAGCCGGTCGTTATCGCGGCGCGCGCGCTCGTAGTCGCGGCCGGCTTGCGCCGTACCAACCACGGGCACAAACCCTAACGCGAGGTCTGCAATGGTTTCGCCAAGCGACATATCCTGCGGCGTATCTAGGGACACAAACTTTTGTCCGCGTCGCCGTAGCTCATCAATTATCGCTTGCCTATCCATTCGGGATATCCTCCGCGCTATGCCACTCTGTTTGGCGCTTTAAAAATTTTGGCCACTCAACATTTCCACAGAAAGACTTGTCCTGGATCAAAACGTGATTCGTCGGCTGAGCGGTGTAGCGACCGCTCTCGAGCTGCAGCACATAGAATTCTTTGCCCTGCTCAGGCTCAGCCGTAAACGCATCCGCAGTCGGGACAATCGTGAAGAGGTACATGCCCTCGTGTTCACTTTTGTCCTGAATACGTACGCGCGCGTTCATGCCCGACAAAAACGGATACTCAATGGTGGAGAATTGCCAGCCGTACGCGTCCCAGGTCGCCGCTTGCCAGGGCTCCCAGGGCGTGTCGGTTTTCTCCGATGCCAACTGGTGCAGCGGCACGTTGCGGTAGACCGCCCCGCACTCGAGCAGAACGTGACAGCCAAATGCGCGACTCGGATAGCTCGTCACTCCGAACCAAACCGCGCGCAACCAATCGTGCGTGCCAATCGCGTTGGGCTCGATCCAAACGTAGTGATGCCGCGGAAGCGCGCCAGCGTGCGTGTACAGCATTCATCACCCTGCCGGCGGAAGGATCGGCGGCAACTGCGGGTTGGGCTGCATCACAGGCTGCGACATACTTTGCCGCATCGCGTTTAACTGCAGCACTTTCTGCTCGGCTTCCGCGCGAGTGTTAAGCGCCTTGGCTTTGCGCTCTTCGGCGCCTGCCACCTTCTCGGCCACTTCCGCTTGTTGTAGCGGTGAGGGCTGCGGAGGCTGCACGCCCTGCTGCTGCATGGTGCCAATGGCCTGATCGAGAATGCTCTCGATCTCGCCCGAAACGCGGAACTTGGACACGCTCCACTGCAATAAGCGCAAGAGATACGGCGCAGCGCCTGGCACTTGCTGTGCCATTGGCGCGACCTGGGAAATAAACGCGCCTAGGCCTTGCATAAACTGCACTGCGGCATCGCGCTCTGCCGCCCAGTCCATCGCGGCCATTGAGTCGGCTTCCACCGAAATGCGGTACTCGGCGAGCTGCTCATCTTTGATCAACTGAATCGCCACCTGCGCGTACTGCGCATCCGGCGTGCGCATAATGTTTGAACGCGTCGCAATCGTGTCAGGCTGAAAGTGCTTGCTAATGATTTCGGCTTTGATGCGTAGCGCCTGCGTGATCCACTCGGCAATGTAAAACTGCATGAGCTGAATACGCGTCGATCCAAACTGGGCTTTGATCTGCTGGGCCGTTGCGGTTTCCGATGCGCGTGTCGATCCTCGCATCACGTCAGAAATGCCAAGCACTTCGTAGATCTGCACGGTCTTGTCCTGGCGATACTGACGCAGGCGCTCGATGCAATTAACGACCTGCTCGATCGGCGCAAAGTCGACCTTGCCCTTGACGCCACCCGACTCCGCAAACATGGCCCAGTTATCAACGGGAATAAGCTGGTTCTCTGCGGCCTGGCTAAACATGCGCCCGACCGAATCGCCTGCTGCCTTGTCATAAACGCCTGCCACTTTGGCAGCCCGCGTCAACCAGGTAATGCGCGTATTGATCTCGTCTAATTCATTGAACTGATCTTGCGCAAAGATATAGTCCGCGCGCGGCATGAAGTTACTCGAGGTGACATTGGCCGCGAGCGGTTTCGGGCAAGGGAAAAATTCATCCAGGCCGAGAGGGTCGTCTTTGACGTCGAGAATGACCTCGGAGCCCTTCGCCATCCAATACACGCGCTTGGTTTCTTTCTCCCAAATCTCAAACACCTCGGCCTTCGCCCAGGGGTCAAACTTTGGTGCCTGGTCATTTTGCGAGCTCTTCTGCGCCGTCGTGAGCGGCACCACTTTCGCGATCTCTTCGCCAAAGCGCTTGGTGAGCTGATCTTTGGTCATGTACACGCGCCGTGCGACCCAGCGCACTTCGTTCCAAGTGCGGGCGGGCGACCAAAAGAAATCCTTCCAGTAGATGTAATCGACCGGCGCGTCTTCGTTGACAATGCGCTCGTACGTCTGCTCCGGCACGAGCTCATCGCCCGTGAGCGGGTCGAGCTCAGCAGGTATTACCTCGAGCGCGGTCTCCACTTCGTAACGCAGCCAGATCTGTCCCATGCCGACAACGAGCCAATCCTCGATGCCCTGGCGCACAGCGTTATCCCAGTGCGAGACGTTGTCGTCAAACGAGCGGTTTAGTAGCCGCTGGATAATTTGCCCGGCCACGCGCGCCTGGTCGTCATCCGCGTCGAGAAAACTACGCGCCACAGACGCGCGTGGCGGCCGAGCGTAAAGCAAACTCAACAAAACCTTGGTCGTCGACCAAAACAAATTAACGCGCGACTCTTCCTTCGCCCACTCGTCGCGCTTGTCTAAAAACCGGCGCGTGATCTTGTCCGCGTCGTCGTGGAACTTCTGCAGCTCCTTCTTCGACGCCTCGAGCTCGGCGCTCCAGCGTTGTGCTAAGCCTTGCGGATTGTCCGCAAAGTCCCTACTCGACTCGATGCGCTCGCTCTGTTCCATTTAACCTAGCCTGCCGGTTGTGTTGGGGACACAGTCCCACACGTCATCCAGGGCGAACGTGTAGGTCTGACCACTACGCGGTGCGATAGTAGCACCAGCACTTGACTTTTGGGAAGAAATCGGTTTCGCGGACAGCGCCAGGTACCGAAACGCGTCTGCGGCGTGCGAGTGCTGGTCGTGCTTTGGCCGATTCCGGTACGTCTGCGTGCGCTCGTCCCACTCGCGCATGTACGCGCGCAAGTGCTCGAGCCCTTCGTACACAGCTTTCTCATCAAACCAGCATTTGGGCAGCGTGACTCTCACCGCCTCGATGCCATCCTGCAGGGATAACTCCGGCACCAGGCGCGGGGTAATGCCTGCGATCAGGAATTGCTCGATGATGCTTTTGCCCGTTTGGAGACTTTTCGCTTTAGCGTCGTGCGGGAGGAAGACTTGCCCGACTTTGTACGGCCGGCTTTTGATCCAGTCGATGTAGTGCCCGATCGGCTGGCCGTCGGCTTCGTAGAAGTCGACGATGCGGTGCCCATCTCGAGTGGTTTGCCAACCCCACCAACTGCAACTGTCCGTGTAACCCAGATCCGCGACCAAATCGACCGCACCTTCTGGATCACGGGCGTGATCACCCACCCTACCTTCGTCATAAGCCTCTCCGATTAGTTTGGCGTAATACGCGCCCGGTACGGCCGCGTCGAAACTGATTTCGTATTCTGTGAGATACGACTCTTCGGTCATCTGCGCCCGCGCGTCGCGCAGCTCGTCGGGATGCAAAATGCCGGTCTTGCTCGCAGGCAACTCCATGAGCAAGTGCGTGCCTGGATTCAAACGCGCCTCTTCGCGCATCTGCCAAAAGAAGTTTTTGCCGGCGGGCGTGCCCGCAAAAATGGCCCAGCCCTGGCGGTCCGAGAGCGCAGGTCTTAGCACCGAGTACCACACGCTCGGGCGCATCTGGCCCACCTCATCGAGCACGACGCCGTCAAAGTACAGGCCGCGGTACGCGTCGGGGTTATCCGCGCCGCCGACATAGATCGTCGAGTAATCGCCAGGCTTCGCGTTACGAATCGTGATCTTGAGCTCGCTCTCGTTAGGCGGCTTGACCCAGAGCGGCTTGGTTAAATCTTTGAGATAGCTCCAGGCGACCTTCTTTGCCTGGTCGCGAAAGGGTGCCAGGTACGCGACCTGCGGCTTGTCGTGCGGGCACTCGAGCGCGCCCAGGACGAGGTCGGCGCACATGGCGACCGTCTTGCCCGCGCGGCGGTGCGCGACGACGACGCTCCAGCGCGCGGTGCGGTTGTGCAGCGGCGTGAAGACGTCGCGTGGCTGGTAACTGTTGATGTCCACTTTTTATCAACACCCCTTTTTTGGGGTGCGAGAGAGAGGGGTAGGGACCACCTTTCTCACCCCCCTCCCCCCTGCCGCTCGACGGGGGGTGGGGGGTCGGCAACGTCTACCAGGCGGTCGCTGCTCGCCTGGCGGTCGCCCCGCGGCGCCTCGAGAGCCGGTCTCGGGTTTGAAACCCGAAGGTTGCCATCCTTTTCCTGCGTAATATCAATGACTTGCGCATCGACGGCTTCGTTTTGTGCCGTGAATGTGCCGCGCGACCCTATGTTGCGTGCCGTCAGCCAGGGTAGCTGCACTACGATGTTGCCATCGACCTGCGCCTGGAGCTGCGCCGGGATGACCTTGGCGACCAGGGCGGCGTAGATCTGGCGGTCCTGTACGCCGCCTGTGGCGCGTTCTACGAGCCATCCGGCCAACCCCTGTGGGTGACACTGCCCTGGCTGGCACGACAGCTCTATGGCCTCCTTGATCGTTTTGGTGACGACATTCGGGGTGCCTTTGCGCCGGCCGAGCGGGTTGCCGCTCTGGCCGGGCTTGAACGGGCGGCCGCCGGCCTTCCGTCGCTGCTCCACCGCTGTTGACTGCTGCGCACTCATGTGGTGCGAGTCTGCCACCACTGTGCGGTTATCGCAACAGGTTACCTCACGCGCTGGTACGAGTCATGCTCACACGCGAGATACCGATACCGCGTCGCAGCGACTACGGCCTTGTTGGCATCATCCGCGGTCACGCTCCCCTCCCCGCGGTTCGCGACACGCTCCTGGCGCTCGATCGCCTGCAAGTGCAAGTCAACCGCCCTGGCACACTCGCCTGCCCTATCCACCTGCCCGCAGCCGACGACAGCGAGCGAGCTCAAGCACACCCAAACAGCTCTCATACTCCAATCCTCCTGGACAGCGAGCGTAGCACCCCAAAAACACCCAAAACACCTCGCTCGCTCTCCCACACCCTATCTAAGAGCGAGCGAGCGAGCCCAAATCCACCCCCAAAACCCCCCTCGCAGGGGGCAGTGGCCCCCCACTGGAGGTGGGGGCCACGCCACTGCCCACCCCTGCTGCACGAAGAACGCTCGCACTGCGCGCGCACAGCAAGCGACAGCGAGCGAGCCTCCGCCCACCACTAACCGCATTGTGGTTGTGTTGCGATTTTCGCATTGCGTTGTGTTCGATACCGCACCATGATTCGCACATGCCCAGCGCGGTGCTGGGGGAACGACGCAAACGAGGTAATTAAAAATGAACATCAAGTTAGACGACATTATTGAGCATGACGGCGAGATATGGCGCGTCCTCGGGCTTGGTCGCGTTCGGGAAGATGGCAAAGTGTACGCGCACCTTGCCAGCACGACCCGCGGTCTTTATCAGCGCAATGGGTTTTACCCGGTCCAAATGAGCGACTGGATTGAGGCCGCGGCCTAAGCCGCTCAGGAGGCCGCATGACCGTTGTCCCTATCACCCCGCGTATGGATCTCGCCTACCTTGCCGAGGTCGCTTGCTGCGACCGCGCCGAGGCGGCGTTTGTGCTGCTCGAGCTGCTCGCCGAAGGGTACTGGGCGCGCAACTTGGACACGATTGACCAGGACGAGATCGCTCACGCCCTTAACCGCGCCTGCCAGCGCATGGACCAATTGGAGATTCCCTGTGACTGATGCCATCGAATACCTGGGCCGCGAGTCCCAGTACTGCAAAAACTTGTACAAGTTCCGCTGGACGCCTGGCACTGAGGAACAGGATTACCTGAACTACATCAAACAGCGCCGGCTTGACGACGACTATTTTGGCTCGCACGTCATGCGTTTTAACAACCAAGTGCACGTTTACATTTACACCGATTGATGCGATTTTCCCACCGCGTATGGATACATCCACCATCAATCCCACCCGTTACGCCGCGCTACGCGAGGCGGTCGAGCGCGCTGACACGCTCGCCGTCGTCCAGGCCCGGCTGATCGACAACCAGCAACGCGTCATTGAGCTGCTCGAGCAACGCATCAAGCACCTCGAGTCAACGATTGCCGAGCTGAAGTGCAACTACTGATGGAGCACCTTATGCAATTCTGGATTTACGTTTTTGACGCCTTTGTCGTCTTCTCTGTGCTGAGCACTGTTGGCCTCTTTGCCTGGTGCGCTTGGGACGTTTTACGCCAGCGCCGTCGGCGTGGCGCGACACGCCACGACAACCGCCGTGACATTGTGCTGCTGCAGTGGCGTCGCCGCCAGGCTTTGCGCCGCCTGGGCAGTAACTGGGTGCTGCACCCCAATCAACCGCCCGTCAAATGGGGGAACTACCATGACTGAGTTCATTCGCATTACGGGACAAACCCCGCACGACGTCACGGTGACGTTAACGATCGACGAATTCGCCAACGCCAACGAGTGCCTGGTGACGTATGCCAAGTTCCTGATCACGCTGGGCTATGCCCGCGAAAGCGTGCGCGCAGCGCTGCGGGAGGTGGGCGATGAACTCTGACATGCGCGCCGCCATGCGTGACCTGGTGCACCGGCTCTGCCAGAGCGTGTACCGCGAGATGCAACTGCGCGCAGAGATTGCGCGCCTACAGCGCGAGCTCGAGGAGGTGCAGCGTGCCCACCGTCGACACTAGCTCCGAGCCTGGCGCCTGGGAGCGTGACTGGGACTCACGCTCGCATACGGTTAGCGAATACCAGCACGAGATCCGAGACCTGCGTTATCGCATCCGCGCCTACCTGGCTGAGATCGCGGACCTCAAAGCACAGCTGCGTGAGGAGCAGGCCCGTAACAGTGAATGGGTGAGAGAGCCATGACTCGCGACGACATCATTCGCATGGTTGCCGAAGGCTGGCGGCAGTGCTCCGAGAGGCAAGGCGTAACGCAGTACTGCGGGCTGCTGGAAGAGGCAGTCAAAGCCGAGCGTGAGGCGTGTGCGTTGGTTGCCGAATCCTATGAACCAACTTGTGAGTCATGCCCGAGTGGTGTAGCGAATGCCATCCGTGCCAGGGGTAACACAACAACCGCCTAAAGGTAATGCGCTCGCATTACCGCCCCCGCGCAAGCGGTCACTTCTCTCTTAACAGCAGCTCATCCCCCGCGGGCGTCACGATCAGCTCTTTGCGATCGTGACCGCTCACGCGGTACTCGCGCTCAGCGATCAGCTCATCGCGCTGCATCGACATCAGCTCAGCAAAGAATTCCTTGCGCGTCATATCCGAGAACGCCTGCTTACCGTTCAGGACCGCATACACGTTATTGTTCGACGTCGGCGCCAGGCTCATCTTCTGCCCGACGCGTATCGCTTTGGCGATTAGTTTTAATATCGCTACACGCTGCGAATTTCTCATCACTGCACGCGCATAAGCAGCGCTCGCCACCTCTCCAAACTTGCGGAACACTTTTGCTGCTGCGTCAAACTCGAGGCGGATAAAGCCTTGCAGCGGGCCCAGGTTGCACTTCTCATGCTTCAGCACCACGACGTCATCCTCACGCGTCATCGCCCATCGCGAGCGCGCTGAGTTGTTCCAGGCCGTGCTACCCGAGAACGTGCTGTTCGTATCGTTGCCGGCGCCCGAGCGCACGCTCGCCTTATCGACGTGCGCCAGGAGCAGCATCGCCGCACCTGAGTGATGCGCAATCGCATTCAGCGAGCGCATAAACCCACGCACCTCAGCTCGATCGTTTTCATTGGAGTTAAAGACGTCCGAAGCGTTATCAAGAATGACGACCTCAGCCTGGTGCTGATCGACCACGTCCGCCAGCCATTGCATCCGCGCGGTCGGTGCCCCATCACGCCAGAGCACGCAATCAATCTGTGTCAGGTCATAAGCGACCAGGCGATCCTCGAGCTCGGTTAGCTCGACGCCCAGGTCCGACAGAATGCTGGCCAGGCGAAAGTGCACCGTGCGCGCTTCATCCTCGGCGCTAATCACGAGCACTCGCCGCGGCTCGAGCTGATGCCCGAGGAAGCGCTCACCGAGCGCAAGCGCCGCCGCAAGCTGCAGGCTGAGGTTTGACTTACCGACGCCACCGTTGGCGCTGAGTAGCGTCGTCGTGCGTGCAGGCAGCCAACCTTCCCAAAAGAATGTCGCAGGCTCCGGCGGGCGCTGGGAAAGCTCAGCCCATCGCATAGGGACGAGCTCGAGCGCGGGCTCGGTCGATTTCTTAGGCCCGCCCAGGTTGATCGTAATGGGCGCAAGGGGCTCTGGCCGAAAGCGCTCTGCCCCGGCTACCACCCGCGGGATTTCCTGGTAGCGCGATTGCCAGCGCTCAGAGCGATCCTGGCAGGCTTCCATGAGCCCGCGCAGGTGATTCACCACAGCACCGCCCGAGGCGCCAGACGCCACGAGCTTTGCCGACAGCTTCATCAAGGGATCGTGATACGAATCGCCGCTCAGAATGCGGCGCACAAGCTCCGCATTCTCCGCATCCCCTGGCACGTCGCGTGTTCCGCGTGGCAGAACACTCGCCGTGCGCGACCGCACGACGTCCAGATCGAGACCAAAGATTGCGAGCGCATCCTCGAGCGTGTATCGCGCAGCAGAGTCAAAGCGCTGCAGCTTCACCGGCGCGTTTCGTCCGCCCTTCCCGTTCACGCCTATCGGCAGGCGACAGTAACGCACCGCGTTATTACCGCTGGCGTCGGCCTTGATCAGCCTGGCGTCGGCCATTGCTTGCATGACCGCGTCGATGAGATTGGCGTCGCGCGTGTTGGGATCGTCCTGGTCAAGTAACACCCCGATCTGGTGCTTCCCTGGGGACGTCTCAACGACAAAACTTGGCGTGCCATTGAGCTCGCTAGGGTCCGCATCGTCCGCGACCAGGACCGCCAATTGATCGAAGTGCGACTTACTGCGACGCAGCGCGCCATTCATTTTGAGGCGCGCGACGCAATAATAATTGTTGTCGTTAATACGCTTGTCGACGAGCTGCCGTTGCCGATCGGTCCCGACATACAAGCTGCCGCCCCATACGTCCGGCGCCGCGGCATTCGGGTCGCCACGGAAAGAGGCTACCCAGCCATGTATGCCCTGGCCAAGCTCACCATAAACAGAGTCTAAGAATTCAGAGTTCGACACCATCCCCGCCCCCGCCCGGAGTTAAATCGCGACCAGGTCGTCGAGCTTAATTTTGATTTTTTCCTTTTTGGCGTGCTCGAGGATAGCCGGCCAGTGCCGTTGCGGGATCAGCCCCCCAGTGCCGCCCTTAGCATTCGGCATCATCCAGCGCGACACCGCACTAGGATTCAATTGCAGAGCGCGTGCGGTAGCACGCACGCCACCTATTTTGGCGACGACTTCACGAGCAGGACTAAGTTGCGACATAAGGTTGTTCTTTTCTGTGACTTGAAACCGAGTTGCGACTGTGCAATGCTGTTGGGGAATTGTCAACACGCCCAACGATGCAAACGAGGCAAACATGACCGCTCAGAAGGTAAACACAAAGTGGTTCCGCGAGCGCCTGGCAGAGAACGACATGTCAATGCGCCGCCTGGCCAAGCTCCTCGAGCTCGACCCGAGCGCTGTGTCGCTGATGCTGCGCGGCAAGCGAACCATGACGGCTGAAGAGGCCAATAAAATTTCGGGGCTGCTAACTATCCCCGTGACCGAAGTGCTCTCCCAGGCTGGCATTCCGATCGAAGACGACGCACGGCAAATGCAGGTCAAGGCCTACATCAGTGCAGCCGGCACCATGCACCCAATCACTACAAAGAACTTGCGTCGCGTGAATGCGCCGCGTGACGTCCCCGCTAACGGGCTTGCGGTTCAGATCCGCGCGCGAGAGCTGTTGACGGACGGTTGGATTGTTTTTGCTGGCGCATTTGATACGCGCGCCGAGGCGCTAATCGATCGACTGTGTATCGTCGACGTTGTCGGGAATGGCTATGTCCTGGGCACGCTCAAGCGTGGCTATGACGACGAGCGTTACAACATCGCGCCGTTTAGCGGCGGCCAGGTGTTCGATAACGTGGCCGCCAAAGCCGTCGCGCCGGTGTTATGGATTCGCCCGGTCTAAGGCCGGGCATTTACCCCAAGTGTTGCGATTTCCGCATTACGCTGTTACTGTCTCAACCTCCCACCACGAGGCCTCTATGCAAGCAGAAAAATTGGCTGCGGATTGGCTGACCGCAAAGCGCCAAGAGCAAGAAGCCATAGCGCGCCGTATTGCCATAGAAAACGAGCTTCTAAAAATACACCCCGCCAAAGAAGAAGGTAGCTCGACTACGACTTTTGCAAACGGTATTAAGTTCCGCGCGACCGGCCGACTAACGTACAAAGTTGACCTCGATCGACTGCTTGTGTTGACCGCGTCCTGGCCTGAGAAACCGATCAAAACAAAGATCGAGGCGGACGAGTCTATGTTACGCACCATCCGCGCTGAAAGGCCGGACCAATGGAGACTAATCGCCGGCGCCGTTACGGTTAAGCCTGGCAAAACTTATGTCGTCATCGAGGAACAACAACATGAGCTTTGATCTAAAAAGCATCAAAAAGAACGAAAGCCTTGCTGCCCCGCGCGTATGCGTTTACGGCGTAGAAGGTATTGGAAAGAGTACGTTTGCAGCGGGCGCCCCGAGTCCTGTTTTCATTTTGACGGAAGACGGCCTGGGCACTTTGAACGTGGACCATTTCCCAATTGCCAGCTCGGTGACTGATGTCCTGGACGCGATCTCCGCGTTATTTGACGGCGGTCACGAATTTCAGACCGTGGTCATCGATTCGCTCGATTGGCTTGAAACCTTAATTTGGCGGGACATCGAATCCCGATACGACGCCAAGGATTTAGCCTATGGAAAGGGGGCAATGATTGCTGCCGACAAGTGGCGAGAAATTCTTGAAGGATTGAACGCACTGCGTAACGAGCGCGGCATGGCCGTGGTGTTGATTGCGCATTGCGAGATCAAACGTTTCGATTCGCCAGAAACAGAACCTTTTGATCGGTACCAGCCGAAACTACAGGCGCGCTCGAGCGCCCTGGTGCGGGAATGGTGCGACGCGGTGCTGTTCGCGAACTACCGCACGATTGTCAAGAAAGACGACGTCGGTTTCAACAAGACCGTGAGCCGCGGCATTTCGACGGGAGAGCGCTTGCTCTTTACGTCAGAGCGTCCGGCCTACATGGCAAAAAATCGTTATGGCTTACCTGAGAGCATCCCGCTTTCATGGGAGGCCTTCGAGTCTGCAATCACCAAACAAGGAAACTGAGTCATGCCATCATTTCAATTTGACGCCGCGACGCACGTCGCACCCGCCTCCCCTGACCGCGCGCCGCTCCCCCGCGGTATGTACCAGGTCATCGTGATGTCGTCAGACATCAAGACCACTCAGGCTGGCACCGGGCAATACATTGAGCTCACGCTCCAGGTCATTGATGGCGAGCACAGCGGCCGCCGCGTTTGGGATCGGCTTAATGTCAGCAACCCCAACAAAACCGCCGAGGATATTGCTAAGCGCCAGCTGCAGGAGCTGTGCCTGGCGGCGGGCGTGAAGAACATGACCGAGACCGAGCAGCTGCACGACATTCCGGTGTTGGCTGAGATCGATCTTGATCGCAAAGATCCAAGCCGCAATCGTGTCGCTGGGTACCAGTCGGTCGCGGATGCTAAGAAATTCTCCCAGGCCGCTTCGTCGGCAGCGTCATCCCCCGAACCCGCGCGGTCGTCGGGGCGGCCTTGGGAGAAGCGCTGATGGCTCAAGTGCCGGCTTCGCAGCACACAACCGCAGAGGCCATCGTTCGGTGGCGCGGCGCGCAGCCGCAAGAACATCGAGAGCACCTGGGCGCAAGCCTGATTGGCCACGCGTGTGACCGTCATATTTGGTACGCGTTCCGGTGGGCAAAGAAGCCATCGTTCGATGGACGCATTCTGCGACTCTTTGATCGCGGCAAGCGCGAGGAGGCGGTCGTCGCCGAGGAGCTGCGCGCGATAGGCGTCGAGCTGCATACCGACGAGAACGGGAAGCAGATCGAATGTCGTGATGAGACCGGCCATTTTGGCGGGTCGGTCGACGGCATAGGCCGTGGCTTCCCCGAGGCGCCCAAGTCCTGGGCGGTG
>Ga0208161_1000416_pt1 | contig 24418 bp, 23 predicted proteins | sample CB_VirMetaG_3_FD_184538 | JGI IMG/M metagenome (GOLD analysis project Ga0208161, IMG submission 184538) | Freshwater to marine saline gradient viral communities from Chesapeake Bay - CB_1508_1S Viral MetaG (SPAdes) (version 4) | ecosystem: Environmental > Aquatic > Marine > Coastal | place: USA...
AAAGATATAACTCAAGTTAATCCTAATAAATTACATTATTTCCAATACTCAGATGACCCAGATGAAAGAGCCTCTGAAATTGATGATCTATTTGCAGTAGGTTCTATGGAGGTAATGGGTGTGTACTGCAATGTATTCCCTTATATACTAAGTTATTTATATACCGATAAAGATTATGAAAATTGGTTATCCAACATTGTTACAGACCCAGCAAAATTGGTAAATGAATCAATGTTAAAATACCATATACTAAAAAACGGAATTGAGTTAAATCCTGTATCAAGTTATAAAGAAAACTGGGCACCTTTAATTTTAAGATGAAAGTAGCAATTACAATTAGTGGTCAACCAAGAAAAATTTACGCTGGATTTAAAGAGTGTAAAAAATATTTCTTAGACAAATACGATTGTGATGTATATCTACACGGATGGAAAGATAAAACATTCCACAAATACGATTTTTTTAATGAAGGTAAACTACAAAACGTATATAAACCTTCAGAAAATACTTATAAAAATATTTTAAATTGGTATAAACCTAAAAAACATTTATTTGAAAAAGGAATCCAATTTGATGCAACCGATATAAAGGGTTATAATAATCAAAGATTAAATTCTCAAATGGGAATGTTTTTATCGCTAAAACGTGTTTGGGATTTAGTCGAAGAATCAGGTATTAAATACGATTATATTATAAGAACTCGATACGATTTATTGTTTACACATCACGTTGCAGCTGATTCACCCTTTTTAAATGATATAACTCAATTAGACCCAAATTATGTAAATACTTTTGGATACAGTAATCAAAAAACAGATCCTTTAAATATGGATGATCGATTTGCTATTGGAGGTTATGATGTGATGAAAACCTATCATAATTTATTTCCTACTCAAATCTATTACCATTTTGAAGATCCAAAATATGATGAATGGTTAACTAATTTAGATAAATTTGTCAATGAAACCATTATCTATTATCATTGTAATGAACATTATTTACCGATTGCTGGTATAATTGATGGTAATCTTGATTCAAATAGTGGCCCTAAAGTTATAAGATGAAAACATTTGTAGAAATAGGTAGTTCTTTTTTCAATACTCTTCAACCTCTTTGTGAAGCAGGTTGGAAAGGAGTTATAGTTGAACCTCAAAGAGAAGCTCTAGACCTTATCCCAGAACACGATAATTTGATTAAGGTAGAAGGAGCGATAAGTACAAATTTTGAAGTTAGAATTTTAAAAAGAATTAAACCTAGTCTTTGGGATTCAATAGAAGATAAAGATTTTATAGGGATGGCTTCATTAAGTTACGAATCTCCTATTTATAAAAAATTTGATCCCTACTATGTTGAAGATTTAGAAGTAGGTTGTGTTACTTTTGAATTTTTAATGGATCAATTAGGTATTACTGAAATTGATTATCTAAAAATTGATGTTGAAGGATTAGATTTTGATATTATTAAATCTATTAATTTTGATAAATTTAACATCAAATATATAAAATTTGAATATGAACACTCTCAAGATTTAGGTTATACTATTTTAGAAATGCTTGATTTTTTAAAAGAAAGGAATTATTTTACCGAATTATACGAAACGCCATCCGACATTATAGCAATTAAATTATGAAGCCGAAAGTTTATGCACACGCCTCTTATGTAGGTAATACTGGTTATAATAATCATACACGTGATTTTTTTAGAAGATTATCTCAACACATCGATTTAAAAGTCAGAAATTTTACTATCGGTAAATCTTGGGATTGGCCCTCAGATGAACCCCATAATGGAGAACCTTATCTTAACGATATAGATAAGAAATTATTAGTAGAACAAACACTATGGACTAATCAAGAAAAAGGAGAAAGATCTGATTTTCCTATTTATAAAAATTATCCTAACGAGTTTGAACATAATATTAATTTAGTTTTAGAAGAAACAGATCATCATTTTTTCTATGATTATTATAAAGGGCCAAAAATCGCTTACAATGTTTGGGAATCAACTTTACAACCCGAACACTTTTTTAATAAATTAAAAGAATACGATCAAATTTGGGTACCTTCTCAATGGCAAGCCGAATGTACAATTGCCCAAGGTATGCCTGTTGATAAAGTAAAAGTTGTACCCGAAGGTGTAGACGTAAATACTTTTTATCCTGAAGACCCTGTTACTAAACTCGATTATGTAGATGGTCGTTTTAAATTTATTTTATTCGGTCGTTGGGATTATAGAAAATCTACTAAGGAAATTATTGAAACATTCCTTAAAGAATTTAAACCAGACGAACCAGTTGATTTGATTGTTTCTATTGATAATCCATTCTCAGGTGATGGTCATAAAACCACAGAAGATAGATTACAAGCTTATGGTTTTACAGATGAACGTATTAAAGTAAAACATTTCCCATCACGCGAAGATTATATTACTTATATGAAAAACGGGCACGTATTTTTATCTTGTGCTCGTAGTGAAGGGTGGAATTTACCTTTAATTGAAGCAATGGCTTGTGGTACACCTGCTATCTACTCAGAATGTTGTGCCCAAATGGAATTTGCTAAAGGTAAGGGATTACCTGTTAAAGTATTAGGTGAAAAACCAGCATTAGATGCTAATTACAACCACTTTAACACAGTAGTAGGTAATTACTACGAACCTGATTTTGAAGATTTAGCTCGTGTAATGCGCGACGCTTTTGAAAATTATACAGATCATAAAAAACGAGCATTTTATGAAGCTAAATTAATTCATCGTGATTTTAATTGGGAACGTATTGGTGAGATAGGTGCTAAAACCCTTCAGGATTTTATTGATAATTACCAAGAACCAGAAGATACAAATACAATTCACGTAAACTTTATAGGTAAACCCAAAGTTGAAATTTTAGGTGATGTATCTAAATCTTATTTAGTTGAATTCATTAATGCTGAAACCGGAGCTCTAGTTTATTCCCAAGAAATTCGGAATAATATGTGGACCCATTGTAACAAAGAATATTACATTCCTTGGCTTATTAAAGTTAATGGTAAAGAAATAACTCGATTAAATTTAGAAAATCATCGCGTTTTAATTTCTTTAGAATCAAAATCAATTGGTGATTCTATTGGTTGGACTCCTTATGCTGTAGAATTTGCTAAAAAACATAATTGTAAAGTAGTATTATCTACATTTCACAACGATTGGTTTAAAGGACTTGAAGCATATCGAGATATTGAATTTATAGAACCCGGTGAGGTAACTGCTTGTATTGCTCATTATCGCATTGGCTGGTTTAGAGATGAAAAAGAAGGATGGCAAAATTTTGATAGACACCCTCGCCAGTGTAATATTATTCCAATGCAAGCTACCGCCAGTGATATTTTAGGTTTAGAATTTAAGGAATTAAATCACGGAGTTGATTTTAAAATAGGAGATCGACCAATTCCTAACAAGTATGTTGTAATTGGCCCTAATGCTACAGCAGGTTGTAAAGAATGGGTGTTTGATTATTGGGTTACCCTAGCAAAACTATTAAATCAGCAAGGATATGCTGTTATTAGTTTGACTCCTAATGAATTTCCGATGGATAATGTACTAAATTACTACGGGCAAGAGATGGATGTAGTAGCAACTATATTACACCACGCCGAATTATTCATTGGTTTAGGATCAGGATTAAGTTGGATAAACTGGGCAATTGGAAAACATACAGTAATGATTAATGGTTTTAGTGAACCCGGACACGAATTTACTAAAAAAGTTACTCGAATCTATAAAGACAATGTTTGTTTCCCTTGTTGGACAAATCGCAATTTTGTATTTGATGCCGGTGATTGGAATTGGTGCCCAATTCATAAAGGAACTGATAAACAATTTATTTGTCAAAAATCAATAACTCCTCAAATAGTTATGTCTAAAATTAGATCTTTATTAAAAAAATAATATTTATTAACGTGGAAAGAAAAGTTTTAACTGAAGAAGAAATTAAAGTTTTAAAAACTCTTAATGATAAAAATTTCAAAGTAATTAATACTTTAGGAAGAATTGAGTATCAAATTGCACTTTTAGAAGAAGAAAAACAAAAGGCAAAAGTTGAAATTATGCAACTTGAAGCAGAAAGTAGAACCCTTGGAGAGCAGTTAAATCAAAAATATGGTGATGGTACAATTGATCTTGAAGCAGGTGAAATCGTTTTAGATTAAGAAAAATAGTTATATTTTTTAAAGGTTGTATTATATTTTGAAACTTTTTTACATATTTATAATAAAACCTAAAATATAACTGTACAATGGCAGAAACATTATTATCACCTGGTGTATTAGCGAGAGAAACTGATCAATCCTTTCTCACTCAACAACCAGTACAAGCCGGTGCCGCTATTCTTGGTCCTACTTTATTAGGACCTGTAGAAATTCCTACACTTGTTACTACTTATTCTGATTACTTAAACAAGTTTGGTGGTTCCTTTTTAAGTGGTGGCGTCGAATATAGTTTTTTAACTCAAATTAGTGCTTACAACTACTTCCAAAACGGAGGTACTTCTCTTTTAGTAACAAGAGTTGCCTCAGGTTCTTGGACTTCTGCTACAGCTTCTATTGGTAACTTCTTCTCTGCATCAAGCACAACTCCTTTAACTAATGGTGCTACTGGATTTAATAGTGCTAGTGGAGGATTTACTTTCACTCAATCATTTGTTTTAAGCACTATTTCTGAAGGTGATGTTATGAATTCTATCAGTGGTAGTGATTCCGCTATTGTTTATGGTCTTGATAGCACAAATGGTTCATTAGCAAGTGGAAGTGCAAATAATATTCGTTGGCAAGTAACTTCAACAGATACTTCAGCTGGTACCTTTAGCATTTTGATTAGACAAGGTAATGACGACACTAACAATGCTAATGTTATTGAAACTTGGGCTAACTTATCACTTGACCCAACTCAACCTAATTATATTTCTAGAGTAATTGGTGATCAATATAGATCTTTTAGCTCGGTTGATGGTGCTCATATTGAATTAAATGGTCAATATCCTAACCAATCAAGATATGTTTATGTGTCGGCCGTAACAAACCCAACACCAAACTATTTTGATAATGCGGGTAATGCTAAACCTCAATATGCTAAATATTTACCAGTAGCATCTAGTGGTTCATTTGGTGCTGCTCAAGGTACTATATACACTGGAGATGGTAAATTCTACAATAACATTAGTAGTTCAGATACTCAAGGTTTAGTTGGTGCTAACTATAACAATGCTATCTCATTAATGGCCAACCAGGATGATTATGTTTTCAATGTAATTTCGGTACCTGGATTAACAATTGCTGATAATGCAGCCCAAGTTACTAACTTAGTAAATAATATTCAAACTAGAGGAGATGCTATTGTAGTATTAGATCCTAGACCATATGGTGATACTGTAAGTGAAGCCGTTACTTCAGCATTAACAATCAATAGCTCTTACGCTGCTACTTACTGGCCTTGGTTAATGACTATAGACCCAAGCACAGGTCAGATGGTATGGGTACCTGCTTCGACAATGATCCCCGCAGTATACGCCTTTAATGACAGTGTAAGCGAACCTTGGTTTGCACCTGCAGGTATTAATAGAGGAGGTTTAGATACTGTAGTACAAGCAGAACGTAAATTAACTCAATCTCAACGTAACACACTTTACGTAGGTAATGTAAACCCAATTGCCACCTTCCCCGGAACTGGAGTTGTAGTTTATGGTCAAAAGACATTACAGAAAAAAGCATCAGCTCTTGATCGTGTAAACGTTCGTAGATTGTTAATCGCTCTTAAGTCTTACATCTCTCAAGTAGCACTTAACTTAGTATTCGAACAAAATACTATTGCTACTAGAAATGCCTTCTTAAGCCAAGTTAACCCTTACTTAGAAAGTGTTCAACAACGCCAAGGTCTATATGCGTTTAGAGTAATTATGGATGATTCCAACAACACTCCAGACGTAATTGATAGAAATATGATGGTTGGTCAAATCTACCTTCAGCCTACTAAGACTGCTGAATTCATTTACTTGGATTTCAACATCTTACCTACTGGAGCAACTTTCCCAGCATAAGGTTTAAAAATTGAATATTTATAATAGAATAAAAATATATAACGCAAAATGGCAGTATTAGATCCAAACGAAATTTTTTTCACAGCGTTTGAGCCCAAACAGTCGAATAGATTTATAATGTATATCGACGGCATCCCTGCATACGAAATTAAAGGTGTAGGTGCTGTTAACGTAGCTCAAAGTACAGTACCTTTAAATCACATTAACGTTCAACGTTTTGTGAAAGGTAAAACAACTTGGGGTACAATTGCATTTACTTTGTTCGATCCTATCACCCCTTCAGGTGCTCAGGCAACAATGGAATGGCTTCGTTTACACCACGAATCAGTAACTGGTAGAGATGGATACTCAGACTTCTACAAGAAAGACTTAACTTTCGATGTATTAGGCCCTGTTGGTGATATCGTATCAGAATGGATCATTAAAGGTGCTTTGATTACATCATTAAACTTTGGTGATTACAACTGGGATGATGATGGTACTGCAGTTAATATTTCAATGGAAGTACAACCTGACTATTGCATTTTGAACTTCTAAACAAATTTCAATCTTATTTTAGGAGAGCTTGGCATTGCCGAGCTCTCTTTTTATATTAGTGTACCATAAAAGGAGTTCTTTAATATAATAATATAAAAACTATGGAAACACTATATTTTACTTTAGGTGTACTTGCAGTGATCGATGTATTGCTCGTTGTAGGTGCGTTTTTGGTTTTAAAAACATTAAATCAAACCCGTAATCAAGCAGAACAAATCCAAAGGGATCTTGAAAGCAATATTCAAGATACTTTTCGTGAATTAGAAAGAGTTGAAAGTCAACTTAACGACAAAATTAATCGTGTTGAAGAACAAGTTGTTCGACACACCGACTCTCGAGTCGATAAACTAGAATCTAAAGTGTATAAAGATTTCGATCTTATTCGTACACAAGGCCGTCAATATTAATAAATAACCTATTAAAGACTCCTTTTTATGGTATTTATATACGAATTTGTTTTAACTAATAAAGAATATGGATTTTAAATTACCCACAGAAGTTGTAGAACTTCCCTCAAAAGGCCTTCTTTACCCTGAAGGTCATCCTTTAGCAGAAGGAAAAGTAGAAATTAAATATATGACTGCTAAAGAAGAAGATATTTTATCAAACCCCAACTACATCCGACAAGGAGTTGTAATTGATAAATTACTACAATCTTTACTTGTAACAAAATTCGATTATGATGATCTTTTAATTGGAGATAAGGATGCTATTATGATGGCCGCTCGTATCTTAGGTTATGGTAAAGATTATACCTTCAGAAGTAGAGGAGAAGACGTTACAGTTGATTTATCAGCATTGGGTGAAATGTCTATCGATGAATCTAAAATTTTAGAAAAAGGTAAAAATGAATTTAGTTTTGAATTACCTAATACTAAAAATGTTTTAACTTTTAAACTTCTTAATCAAAAAGATGATAAAAATATCGATAAAGAAGTAGAAGGTCTTAAAAAGATTAATAAAAATGCAGCACCTGAATACACGACAAGATTAAAACATATGATTTTATCAGTTAATGGTGATTACGATAAAAAAACCATTAGAGAATTTGTGGATAATGCGTTTTTAGCTAGAGATGCTAGAGCTTTTAGAGAATATTATGCATCTGTTGCTCCTAAAGTTGTTACAAAAGTTACATATACATTTTCTGATGGCGTAGAGGAGGACGTCGAAGTCCTATTTGGAGCTAACTTTTTTTGGCCTGGGGAAGGAGTATAGAATAATTTTATTTAAGGAAATCCACGAAATTGTATTCCACGGGCAGGGAGGTTACGATTGGCCCACAGTTTACAATATGCCAATTTGGTTAAGGAAATTTACTTTTAATGAAATTAAAAAGTATTATGAATTAAAAAATAATGTTGAAAACGGAGACAACGTACAAAAATCAATAAGTGCAATGAAATCCGTAGGAGCTGTCGCTAATAATAAACCTATAGGCAAAGTTGAAGTACCAACATATATCACAAAGGCATCAAAAAAATGATGCCTTTTGATATTTATAATAAATTAACTACGAATGGCTAAAAAAGCAAGCGACGAAGCAAAAAAATCTATTAATGAGGTTAACCAAGAGTTAAGCTACTTGGAGGATCAACTCATAAGTGTTGCTGACTCTTTAAGTAATACCATTAAAAATGCCATTCAAGATATTCGAGAAGAATCTGCAGGTGTAGGTGAAATTTTTGAAAGAAATTTAAGTAGAAGTATTAAAGATATTGCTCGTGAAAGTGATAAAATCTTATCAAATACTTTAAAATTAGCTAAAGGCGAAGCCAAAATAGCCGACATAAAAAAATCAGAATTTAATCTACAACTCAAACAACTTTCAGCTCAAAGAAATTTAAATAATCTTTACAATAACGGATTAATATCTGCTGAAGAAAAAGCCGAAGCCGAAGCTGACATTCAAGATAGTATTGCTAAACAAAATATCCTTTTAAAAGATCAACTTGCACTAGCCCAACAAATCCAGAAAAATATGGGTTTGACAGGTAAATTACTCAAAGGAATGAGTAAAATACCTATTTTAGGTGACTTAATTGATGCTGAACAAGCTTTAGCCGCAGCTCAAGTAGAAGCAGCCCAAGAGGGTTCTAATAGAGTAAAGGTAATGAGAGCTGGCTTCTCATCTTTAGGTAAAAGTTTAAAAGAAAATTTAACAGATCCTTTAGTAGGAGTTGGTATTCTAATAAAGACTATTTCTACTTTAGTATCTATTGGTACTAGTTTTAGTCAACGAACTGCTGATACTGCTCGGAATTTAGGTATTAGTAGTAAAAATGCTAGAGAACTACTTGTCTACTATAGAGATATATCAATGAACTCTAATCTGACAGTAGGTAATGCTAAGGATATTGCTGAAGCTAACCAACGATTAAATGATTTGATGGGTACTCAAGTTGGCTACAGCAAAGAAATATTAGTTGACCAAGTTGAGTTACAAAAGAGAGCAGGATTATCTAACGATGAGTTAGAAAGAATGGCTGAGTTTTCTTTCTTAACAGGAAAATCTCAAAGAACTATTTATGAATCCGTTAATGCCCAAGGAAAACCTATTTTCTCTAATAGAAAAATCCTTCAAGAAACCTTAAAGATTTCAGGTCGCTTATCAGCTAACTATAAAAATGACCCAATTGCTCTTGCTCAAGCTGTATCCAAAGCTCAGGCATTAGGTATGACTTTAGAGCAAACTCGTAAAACAGCTGATGGTTTATTAAATTTTGAACAATCAATTAGTGATGAGTTAAATGCCGAATTATTAATTGGTAAAGATTTAAATCTTGATAAAGCAAGAGAATTAGCTTTACAAGGTAAATCTGCTGAAGCTACTGAAGAAATATTAAAACAAGTTGGTGGTTTAGCTGAGTTCCAAAAAATGAACGTTATACAGCAAGAAGCAGTTGCTTCCTTAGTAGGCCAAACTGCTGACGAATTTGCAGATCAAGCTTCAAAAAGAGAACAATTAAATAAATTAGCTGAAAATGAAAATGGCATTGTTGGAAAAAAATTAAGCCAAGAAGAACAAGCCACTAAATTAAGAGAACAAGAATTATCAGCTTCTGAAAAACTACAAGAAACTTTAGAACAAGTAAAAGAATCTTTAACAGCAATGTTAGAAGGTCCTACTGCTACTATTATAGAAAAAGTATCAGGAGCATTACTAGCATTAAATGAAAGTCCTGCAGCTAAATATATTTTAAAATATGCTGGTGGTTTAGGAGCAGTTGTTGCCTTAGGTGGTTCTATCTTAATGATTGCTAATTCTCTATTAAGAGGATTAACAGGTGTTCAAAAAGTTTTTGTTGTAAACCAAACAGGTGGTGGTGGGGGTACTGCAGAGACTATAGCAGACGTAGCATCTAATCTTCCAGGTAGAGGCACAAAAATGGGTGGCTTAGCTAGAATGCTATCAAAGGTTGCTGGTGGGAAAAATACAATGGTTGGTAGAGGCCTTAGAAATTTAGCTGCTAGTAGTTATAAACGAGGAGGTTTAGCAAGACTTTTACCAAAAGGACTCCAAATGGGGGGAATAGGTTCTAAAGTCGCAGGAATGGCGCCGGGTGCCACTAAAGCAGGTGTGGGAGTTGCAGGTAAAGCATTAGCAGCCGTAACATCAGTAGCACAAACTGGTAAGGGTATTTATGATTTTGCTAGTGATGAAAGAAATAGAACTACAGGAGTAGGAGGATTTTTTGAAAATTTAGGAGGTACCGGTATGCACATTCTAGATACTGGAACCTTCGGTTTAACTAAAGCCATAGGTAATGCTGCAGGTTGGTCAATCCCAGGAATGGATACAGATGATGTAGCTTCAGCACGTGCTATATTCCACTCTTCAGGTCGAGACCCAGATGATAGTCGTTATCCTATTTCAATGGATAATAAACAACTTATCAATGATATATTAAACAACCCATCAGCTTATCCTGAAGGTATTGTAGAACAAGCTCAAAGTGTTGATATTTCAAAATTAGCAATTGGTGGTATTGTTAGAAGACCAACTAATGCTTTAGTTGGGGAAAGTGGTCCTGAAGCTGTAATCCCATTGAATCAATTATATGCTAAATTTGATGAATTAATTGAGGCATATAAAATGGGTGCTAATGTTTATTTAGACTCAACAAAAGTTGGTCAATCTTTAGCTATGGCCAATTTTAAATCTTAATAATTATAATATTTATATCAAATGGATTTAGAAGCTAGGTTAAGAAAAGGATCAGAATTATCCGAATACGATGGGGGTAATCCTAAAACTTATTTTAAAAATACTACAATTAATTTACTATTCAGAGAATCCAGATACGATTTAGAAGATAAAAATCCTCAGAAATACTCTGATAATAAACCTCGATAATTATTAACTTTAAATTTAACTAAAATGCCAGACGATAGATCAAATTATAACCAATACCAAAAAAATGGTTCAAAGTATGATCCTAGAGGGGGAAACGGACCTACTGGATCAGGCAATAATAATAGTGGTGGAAGAAACAGATATGGAGATAGAAATCCATATGGAGGTGGAAAACCATAATTAAAATTAAATGCCATTAATTGATTTAAAAACTGACCTAACAAGTCTTAGGTACGGGAAGGATACTCCTGGAGGTGGATATAGTGGACAACCCTATATCCAAACTCCTATTCCTGATTCTTTATTACCTAAGTCTCCTGATTTCTTTTTAAGAAACGGCTATTTAGCTTTTCAAAGTACTGAAGAGGATGTCAATAGGTTAAGAAAAATGTTTTTTGATACTAAATCTTTTAATGGTTTTGGTTTCATTGCTAAACAAAATGTATTAGCCAATTCTGCAGTTCGCACCCAAGCTAGTGGAATCATCAATGGAAGCGCTTATAGGGCTTATAGTACATTACTACAAGCTGGTTTAGTAACATTTGGTGGTCACCTTAATAAACAAGGTACTAATCCTTTTAGAGAAACTGGAGCTTACTCCAATAATGAAAGGTTGTATGGGGTTAAGGTAAAACCAAGTCAACCCTCTGAAGAAAACCGATTAGTCAGTTTACAACAAGCTATTCTTGATAAAAGAGCAAGAAGAAACTGGGATAGAACTGGTATTGGTTTAAACACAGGTCCCGGTGTAAACGTTTTGCAATATAGAGGGGGACCTGATTCGGATAGAGGAGTAGGACGGACAAATATTAGATTTGCTTCAACTGAACAAAGAACAGGTGAACAAAATAAATACTTTGTTGATAATAAAGGTTGGTTTTACGGACGTAATCAAAGAAAATACACCCCAGATGTTTATCTTCAATCAATTGGAGGAGCAGTTGGTTCTAAAGGAGTATCTGATTTATATGTAAGGTTGACTGGTGGTAGAGTTAAACTTTACAATGCATATAATGAATTAGGACAAAGTCAAGGAGCTTCATTTCATAACGTTTATGATCCTAATACTGCTCCTGGTAATACTTGGCCTGATAATACTGAATTAATATTTGCCAATAATACTTTTACTTTTGATCAAAGTACAATAATTGATCAAGCAAATAATGATGGTAAATTACAGGGAGCCCCAAGTTATTCAGATTTTAGAAAAACCTTAAGAGCTGCTTTAAAAACTTCAGCTACTACTACCCAACAAGAAAAAGCTAAACAAACTGGAGCAACACCCAATACTCCAAGTTATATTGATAAAAATTTTGAAAGAAGAGCTAATATTGGTGGTACTAATAATTTAGGAGCTGGAAATGCCGAAGGAAAAAATTTAGTATCATATACTAAAGGATCAGGAATTGGCCCTATTGACAAAATCAACGCATTACCAGTTTACTTAAGTGAATTTGTAAATCCTAAAAAACCTATAAATGATTTAATTAAATTTAGAATTGCAGTTATTAATAACGCTAATCCTAATAAAAAAACATTTATACATTTTAGAGCATTTTTAAATTCTTTTAATGATGCTTACAATGCTAGTTGGACAGGTCAAAATTATTTAGGTAGAGCAGAAAAATTTTATAACTATCAAGAATTTGGTAGACAAATTAATCTTAGCTTTACAGTTTCAGCCCAATCAAAAGAAGAATTGATGGAGCAGTATAGAAAACTTAATTTCTTAGCTTCAACTTTAGCTCCAGATTACGGAAATTCAGGATATATGAAAGGTAATTTAATTCAATTAACAGTTGGAGGTTATCTTTATGAACAACCTGGATTTATTACTTCATTGAACTTTGAAATACCTAATGAATCTCCTTGGGAAATTGGTATAGACGACCAAGGCAATTCAGATGGTACTGTGAAAGAATTATCTCATATGATTAACGTTGGAAGTTTCCAATTTACCCCAATCCACAACTTTGCTCCGGCACTTCAATCAATACTATTTACAGGTGAAGGAAATGATCAAACTGTCTTCTCATATGGTGATCAAAGATATATAGCATTAACAAATGGATCTTCAAATAACTGGGTTGTACAAGATGAATTATTACCCATAGATGAAGAAGATCCACAAGAGACAGCACTAGCAAATCTTGATAGTGTAACACTTAGTGAAATTACTATTAGACCACCTGAGCCCCAACCTCAACCCACAACATAATGAATCGTTACGCTGATATACCTAAAATTAAGAGTCTAACCGGGAAATTGATGTATGCAACATCAAAATATCCTGAGGTTCCTCTTTCTGAAAATGATACGTACGTTTATACAAGTATAGGGGATCGTTATGACATATTAGCTAATCAATATTACAATGACTCATCTTTATGGTGGGTTATTGCTATTGCTAATCCTGATGTTGATTTAATGACTCTTGTTATTCCTAATGGTTCCCAAATAAGAATTCCCAGTGATATTGCTGGTATAATTTATCGTTTTAACACTATAAATAGACTTAATGTATGAGCATTATTGGAGAAGCTTTACCATCCGAAATTAATGGTCAAATACAAATCCGCCAAGAAAAATATGGTAAATTAAACAGAACTACTGAAGAATTACAATTTTTTAATCTAAGATCAGCTTGGGTTAAATTAGTTAGTTCAGTAGATATTACTGATAGTTATGAGCCTGCTAGTGCAGATTTAAAATCAGTTATAAATGAAATCAAAGGCAGTCAACTAGCTAAAAAATTTGTTCTTTTTAATGGAACTGCAGATAGAACATATGGGAATACTTCATCACAAAGAGCAGGAATTGCTAGAAATGGTAGTATTTTAAACCCCAATGCTTATGGTCTAGGAGGTCTAGAATTTGGTTTAAAACCAATGCCTGGTATTATAAATGCTTCAATAAAAACTGAAACTAGAGGTTCTTTAAAAACAGGGACTATCAAAATTAAAGCTTGGAATAGGACTCAATTTGAAATTATTGATCTTTTATATTTAAGATTAGGTTACTCAATTTTATTAGAATGGGGTAATATAATGTACTATAAAAATGATGGTACTTTTGTAAAAGATAACCCCCCTTCTTTAGAAGCTGGTTTTTTAAATAACCAATATACTACACAAGGAATTTTAGATGCTATACAAAAAAATAGATTATCATCAAATGGTAACTACGATGCAATGTATGGTAAAGTTGTAAACTTTGAATGGTCGTTAGATGAAGATGGAAGTTACGATATTACATTAAAAATTAGAAGTATAGGTGACGTAATCGAATCTTTAAAAGTAAATGTTGCTAATGATTTACCAACTAACAATGCTCCTTTATCACCTGGTGGTGGAATTTATTCTAACCCCTCAAATAAATTAACTGAAATTTTATTTTCTTACATCCATTTATTTAATAATTGGGGACAAAATCTACAACCAGGATCTTCAACCACCATTTCAGCTAATTCAGCTAGCCCAACAAATCCTAGTGTTTTAGCTAAAATGTTAAAAAGCGATGCTACTTTAGCATATAATGGTTATGGGGCTAAAATTATAAAAGGGGGTGGATTGACTGGCATTGAAGAAGAAGATAAGTTAGCAAATTTTCTAGAACAAAGTTATGGCTCTGTTGAGAGTAGTCAAAAAATGTATTATGTTCGTTTAGGTTATCTTTTAAAAATATTAGAAACCCAAATTTTTCCAAAATATGAAGGAAAAGATCCAATTTTAAAATTTAACACGGATGTAGATCAAAATGTTTGTTTTTATCTTGATGGTATTGTTTGTTTAAATCCTAACCTTTCTTTGATAGGAACACACCTTAAATACCCTTCAGGTAATGTTTATGAATTTGCTTATGGTGCTGAAAGATACCTATCTAAAATTGGGGATGTTACTTTAGGTAAAATAATGAATATCTATGTTAACATAAGTATGATTGCGGGTACGATGTCAGTTATGAAGGAACCAACTTCAGATTCTACATTATTTAATGATTTTCTTGATCAATTAATTAAACCAATTTCGGGTAATTTAGGAGGTTATAATAAATTTGAGTTGCATATAGAGGAAACCACTAATACAACTTACATAATTGACCAGTATCCACTTCCTAACAGAGATCAAGTTTTAAAAAATTTAAAAAAAGTTACAAAAGATACAAATGCTATAATTGAATTATGGGGTTACAATAGAACTGGCGCTACTAGTAGGGCATCATTTGTTCGGAATTTTGGTATGCAAACTTCTATTACCCCAGAATTAGCAACCATTATTACAATTGGTGCTCAAGCACAGGGTTCAGCCGGAAATACAGATTCAACAGCCTTATCTAAATTAAATCAAGGATTAAGAGATAGAATTAAACCTACAGTCACAGATGCTTATGTACCTACAGCTGGGGCTGAAACTGACGAAGATAAATTAAAAAAATTAAAAGCTAAATTTCCTAATGTTTGGTCTCAATATAATCTATATGTTGAAAAATTAGGAGTAAAAAATAGTCTAAGTTTAACAACTCAACCTACTTTAGCTTTATCTACAACTCCTGAAGGAGAAGAGATGACCATAGATTTCTCAGATCAAGCTTCAGCTGTAAATTCTATTGTTCAATATAGTATAGCTAAAAATGCTATTGCCGAAAATAGAGCATCAGGAGCTACAGGTTTTATACCTGTTAGTGTTAACTTAACTCTTGATGGTATATCTGGTATTAAAATCTATAGTGTATTATCAATAGATACAACATATCTACCTTCAAACTATCCTAAAACAATGGATTTTATTGTTACAGGAGTTACAAATAATTTATTAAACAATGACTGGACAACTGAAATAACAACCATAATGGTTCCCAATACCAGTCAAGATAGTTTATTAAACGAAATTGAAGATCCAAAATCTCCTCCAAGAAGATCAGGCAATTCCGGAGGTGGAGGATCAGGTGGATCTGATTCATTCCCAGAAGATCAAGCTGATTGGCCTAAATCAAGCCCATCAGGATTTCCAATGAAACCTACAGGACACCAAGCAAAAGAAGTAACAAAAAGTCAAATTGTTTTACACTACTCTGCAGGTTGGCAACGTGCTGATAAAAATAAACAAACTGTTGATATTTTAAATAGTAGACATCAAAGAACTGCAAAAAGTCCAAAAGGTATTGATAATCCACCTTTAGGTTTATCATACCATTATGGTGTTGACGTTACAGGACACGTAGAAAACTTTATTCCTGAAAATTACATAGCATATCACGCTTCTGGGGCAAACCAAAATTCAATTGGAATTAATATTCAATGTATAGGTTTTGGTTCAAGTGAAACTCAAACAAATGCTGGCCCTTTATCAAAAGTAGCAGGTCAATCTCCAAATGTTAAATTAGTAGATTGGAATGGTAAGGCGAAAGCATATAGAGGTAAAGAGTGGGCCCAAGAAATTTCTGATGCTCAATACACAGCATTATTAAAACTAATCCCAGAAATAGCTAAAAGAAATCCTTCTATTGGTAGTTATGTATGGGAAGGAGAAAAAACATTTAACCAAATCTTCCCAGGATCAACAAGTACTTCATACAATGCAGGAACACCTGGATTATATTCACATAATTCTATTACCACTGGAAAAATAGATGTTTTACCTACACCAAAAATAATTGAATTACTAAAAAATTTGAAATTCTAAAATGCCGTATTATCCTAAATCTCAAATTAAAACTAATTTGTATACAAATGGGACTGAGTACTCAACAGAAGACTTAGTACCTTATACTGGATATTACTTTAAAACTTCAAAGGGTAAATTATTTACAGGTAGAACACCTCAAGACCCCCCAATTAAAGAATTATTTTTAATTGGTCTTGAAAATAGAGCTGTAGACCCACCCAAATATGAAGTAAGAACAGCTTTTGATGCAAGTGATATTGACCCCGCTGTAGATCCTCAATACGCACTTACTCAAAATGTTTTTGCTGAGTATGTTAGTGCTTATAAAACACAATTTACACCTACTTTATTACCATATTTTATTACTTCAAAACCAACTGAACAAGATTATCAATTGGGTGAATTTAGAAGATATTTTTGTAAAAAATCTAATGAATTAGTTTATATTGAGATAGATCAAACACAATATGATTTATTATTTAATAAAAACCCATCAATTTTGTGGCAAATGTACATCCCTTTTAATATTCCTTGGAATTTAACAGGTAATAAGGAGAATGTAGCTCAGGTAAATAAAAATATGGTTGATTTAGCTATGCTAAAAAATAAGGCACCATTTTTAGATAGATATTTAAATTATGATTATCTAAAATATTATAGATAAACTTGGCTATTTAAAAAACAATTCGTAAATTTACCTCTCTGATGGTAAATAATAAAGGTTATATCTAAATGTTCTGGCTTGTAGAATCACAAGAACAATTTGGTCAATTTAAAAGAAACCTCAACAAAGAGGTATTCTTAGAAATTATTCCTTACAACCCATTTATACACCCAACACAAAATTCAATTTGTGCTTTGTATATTCGTCCTCTAAACGACCATAAAGGATATTTACTCCCAATCTATCACACAGAAAGTAGTGTTTTATTTGAGGATGATGTTTTTTTATTAATTAAGGGTTTAGAAAAAATTTACGTTAAGGATAAAAAGGAATTTTTACATTATTTTCCCCTTAAACAATCTATTGATGTAACTTTTCCAAATCAAATAGAAGTAAAGTATACAAATGCTCACGAATTTATCTACGAAAAACATAAACATAGAGTAGATGTAAACACATTAGTACCCATTGTTAAACACTATGAATATTGTGAAGCATTATTTGAAGAATTAGAACACTTAATCAGCAAACCAGTTAATGAGTTTTATAATGTAAAAGCAAGTTGGGTGTTTTGTGGTATAGAAAAAAGCGGTTTACACGTCAATATAGATTTGTATAACCAATACTTTAATGAAACCACGGAACCCTACGTTTTTACAAAATATAATTTTAAAACACTTACAACACGCCCATCAAATAACTTTAACGGAGTAAATTATGCTGCACTCAATAAAGAAAATGGATGTCGGGAAGCTTTTATTCCGAGGAATGGTACGTTTATTGAGTTCGATATTAGCGCTTATCATCCTACTCTTTTGGCTAATGCAATTGGTTATAATTTTGATAATGAGGACATTTATAGTCACTTTGCACAAGTTTATAGACTTAATAGGCAAGAAGCCAAACTACTAACCCTCCAGCAACTATATGGAGGTGTCTTACAACAATACGAAAAACTTGAATTCTTTAAAAAGGTAAGAATTTATGTAGATGATTTGTGGGATACTTTCCAATATCAGGGTTACATTGAATGTCCAATATCCGGTTTTAAATTTTATAAGGATAAACTGGAAAATATGAATCCCCAAAAATTACTTAATTATGTAATACAGAACCTAGAGACTGCAAATAATATTAATTTAATGTGGGAATTTTTTAAAATTCTAAAGGGAAAAAACACAAAATTAGTATTATATACCTACGACTCTTTTTTATTCGACGTTGATACAGATGAAAAAGATACATTAAACTCAATAAAGAGCATATTTAAAAAACAAAATTTAAGTTATAAAATTAAAAATGGAACTAGCTACAACTTTTAAGGTGCCTTACGATATTTATGGTAAAGACAACCTTAATACCATAGATTTGAACAATAAGTTATTTTGCACTTTTACTAGGGAAGAAGACATAGAAAATCTAATTGAAGATTTATCCTACAAATATACTATCTTATACAATAAAATATTTGTCTTAGAAGTTAAAGACAATAATGAATATGTTATCACATATAATATTGACTTAACTAACTTAGCAGAGATCCCTGAGAATACTATTTTAGTGCACCGGAAAAAAGAGACAAACACATTGTATACTATCAATGCACTTAATGAGTTAATTAAAAGGTTAAATGGTGGAGTAGTTGACTCTCGCTTTAAAATAGAGTGGAAGCATTACAAAAATACCATACTTTTAACCCAGCAAAATGATCTTAAACAATTAAAGACGAAAATTTTCAAAATCATTGAACTTTAACTTGATTTTGTAAAAGTGGTTTTGTATATTATGTTATAAATTAATTAGTTATACTATGGATTTAAACTTTATTAAAAGCAAAATGGCTGCAATGCAGCAAAAGACAGAAAGTAAAGGCAACAACAAAGAACTTTTCTGGAAACCCCCCGTAGGTAAAACACAAATTCGTATTGTACCTTCAAAGTACGATAAGAAAAATCCTTTTAAGGAATTGATGTTTTACTATGGTATTGATCGTCCTGTGATGATTTCTCCTCTTAATTTTGGTGAAAAAGATCCCATTGCTGAGACTGCTAAACAACTTCGTCAAACTAGTGATAAAGAAAATTGGCGCTTAGCTAAAAAACTTGATCCTAAAATGAGAATTTTTGCACCTGTGATTGTACGTGGTGAAGAAGATAAAGGTGTTCGCTTGTGGCAGTTTGGTAAGGAAATGTATATGGAATTACTTTCAATTGCAGACGATGATGATTACGGAGATTACACCGACGTAACTCAAGGTTATGATTTTACAGTTGAAACTGTTGGTCCTGAAACAACTGGTACTAACTACAATAAGTCTTCAATTCGTCCTAAACCAAAACAAAGCCCATTATCAGAAGATGCTGATTTGGTAGAAAATTGGTTAGAAAATCAACCTGACCCCTCAGCAGTATTTAAAAAGTGGTCTTATGAAGAAATGAAGCAATCCCTTCAAAAGTACCTAATCCCAGAAGATGCTGAAGAAGGTGATATCATCGACGATGAAAAAGAACCAGAAGTAACTGAAGCACCTAAATCAAACTACAGCTTAAACACTTCAGCTAAAACTGTAAAGCAGAGTAAAGCTGATAAGTTTGACGAAATGTTTGAAGACGATCTTCCGTTTTAATTAAAAATATATGGCAAGAGGTAAAAAAACGACTACGTCGTTAACGGCAGCAGTCTCCGCTGAAATTAAATCAAATTTTGATTTAAATAAGTTTAAATCTAAGAAAGGTTTACTTGGTAATGTAAAATTTAAACCTCAATCTTGGATTCCTCTATCACCTGCCTTCCAAGAAGTAACAAGTGTGCCCGGTATTCCTACCGGACACATTGTTCTTCTTCGAGGCCATAGTGATACAGGTAAAACTACTGCGCTTATTGAAGCTGCAGTTAATGCTCAAAAAGCAGGTATTCTACCGGTGTTTATCATCACCGAGATGAAATGGAACTGGGAACACGCCACACAAATGGGTTTAAAAGTAAATGAGGTTGTAGATGAAGAAACCGGTGAAATCCTAGATTATAACGGATTCTTTATTTATGCCGACCGCGAAACTATCCACACTATTGAGGATGTAGCAGCTTTCATTTTGGATTTGCTTGATGAGCAGAAAAAAGGCAATTTACCTTATGACTTGCTTTTCTTGTGGGATTCAATCGGTTCAGTACCTTGTGAAATGTCTGTTAAGTCTAACAAGAACAACAACGAATGGAATGCTGGTGCTATGAGTACTCAATTTGGTAATAACGTCAACCAAATGATTACTTTAAGTAGAAAAGAAAGTTCTCCTTACACCAACACCTTAGTTTGTATTAACAAAGTATGGACTGCTAAACCGGAATCTCCTATGGGTCAACCTAAGTTGATGAACAAAGGTGGTTTTGCGATGTGGTTTGATGCAACGTTTGTAGTAACATTTGGTAATGTTTCAAATGCAGGTACAAATAAGATTAAAGCAATCAAGGATGGTAAGCAAGTAGAATTTGCTAAACGCACCAATCTCCAGATTGATAAAAATCACATCAATGGTATTACTACAAAAGGTAAAATCATTATGACCCCACACGGATTCATTGATGATACGGATAAAGCTCTTAAGGATTATAAAGATGATCACGCAAAAGAGTGGAGTGCAATTTTAGGAGGAGGTAACTTCGATATTATTGAGGAAGTCGATTCTTTTGAACCGGCTCAAGAATACGCTCAGGAACCAGAATAGAATGGATAAAAAAGATTTATTAAAACTCCTCAACAATTTAAGTGAGGAGAATGATAGTGAATCCCTTAAAAAACACGATCGTGTACTTTTAATTGATGGATTAAATTTATTTTTTCGAAATTTTGCAATGCTTAATTTCGTTAATGAAGAAGGTCTACACGTTGGAGGTTTAGGTGGTTTTTTAAGATCATTAGGTACATTAATAAATCAAATCCAACCTACTTCAATTTATATTATTTTTGATGGAGAAGGTTCTTCTTCAAATAGAAAAAACTTAGTTTCTGAGTATAAATCAAATCGAAATATTCGAAGAATTACCAACTGGCAGGTATTTAATAGTTTAGAAGATGAAAACGAAGCTAAAATCAACCAAATAGTTCGTTTAATCCACTATTTAAAATGCATCCCAGTAAAAGTTATTTCGTTTGAAAAAGCCGAAGCCGACGATATTATTGCTCATTTATCTCATACTCTAGAAGCCCAATTTAGTAGTAAAGTTTTTATAGTATCAAGTGATAGGGATTTTATACAACTAGTAAATAAAAATATTGTTGTTTATAGACCTATTGAAAAAGATTACTATACAGAAGAAACAATTTTACAAAAATTTGGAATTCCAGCAAAGAATTTTATCTTATATAAAACATTATTAGGAGATAGTTCGGATATGGTAAAGGGTATTAAAGGATTAGGTGAAAAAGGAATCCTTAAAAAATTCCCAGAACTAGCTCAACGTGTTTTAAGTTTAGAAGATATTTTTGATATTTGTAAAGCTAAATATAAAGAACACGTTGTCTATTCTAGGGTTATTTTTGAATATGAAAATCTAGAAAAGAATTATTCTATTATGGATCTAAGTGATCCGTGGTTGACTGATGAACAGAAAGAATTTTTAGATAATTTTATTCTAGAACCTACTCCTAAATTGAATGAAAAAGCTTTTTTAAAGTTTTATCAAGAAGATGGTTTAAGACATTTGATTAAAAATGTAGAATATTGGTTAACAAGTAATTTTAAAGGTATAATTAATTAGTAAAATGACTCTGAATAATTTAAATTCATATGGTCCTGGTTTTCAAATAAAGGTTTTAGCATCACTTTTAAACCATAAAGAATTTCTTATCAATATTCACGATATTTTAAGTGATGAGTATTTTGATAATCAAGCTCACAAATGGGTTATTAAAGAAATCCTAAAATATTATGAAAAGTACCACACCACTCCCACAATGGAAGTGTTTAAAGTTGAACTTAAAAAAGTTCAAAATGAAGTACTTCAAATATCAATTAAAGAACAACTAAAAGAAGCATACAAATCATCAAATGATGATTTAGAATACATTGAAAATGAATTTTCATCATTCTGTAAAAATCAACAACTTAAAAAAGCATTATTAAGTAGTGTTGATTTATTGAATGCTGGTGATTATGAGTCAATTAAGTTTTTAATTGAGTCTGCTATGAAAGCAGGTCAAGATAAAAATGTTGGTCACGAGTATTCTAAAGATATTGAATCTCGATATCGTGAAGAGCATAGAATTGCTATTCCTACACCTTGGGAAGAATTTAATGAATTACTTCAAGGAGGTCTTGGTGGTGGTGATTTTGGTTTAATGTTTGGTAATCCTGGTGGTGGTAAATCTTGGGCACTAGTTGCTTTAGGTGGTCACGCTTGTAAAATGGGTTTCAATGTCATTCATTATACTCTTGAGTTAGGAGAAGATTACGTTGGTAGGAGATATGATGCCTTCTTTACCCACATCCCAGTAAATAAAATTTTAAATCATAAAAAAGAAGTTGAAGAAGTTGTTGGTAAAGTTCCGGGAAAATTGATTATTAAGGAATTTCCTACGGGGAAAGCAACCATTTCAACTATTGAATCACATATTAAAAAATGTATTGATTTAGATTTTGAACCTGATCTAATTCTTATTGACTATGTTGATTTACTTCGTTCAAAAAGGCTGTCTCGGGAGCGTAAGGAAGAAATAGATGATATTTATGTTGGTACGAAAGGATTAGCCCGAGAGTTAAATTTACCTATCTGGAGTGTCTCACAAGTTAACCGAGCAGGTTCTAAAGATGACATTATTGAAGGTGATAAAGCTGCCGGTAGCTATGACAAAATGATGATAACGGATTTTGCAGCTTCATTATCAAGAAAAAAAGAAGATAAAGTTAATGGCACAGGAAGGTTCCACATTATGAAAAACAGGTATGGTATGGATGGTCTTACTTTCGGCGCAAAGATAGACACCTCGATGGGTTATTTTGAGATTTCTTCTGATATTGAATCCGAAACTGCTAGTTCGCCTAAACAAAATTCAAGTTTTGACACGTTTTCAAACGACGAAAAGCAAAAAGTTAGTAACTTTTTGTTAAATATTTAAACTTATTAAACTAATATTACAATGGCAAAGAAGAAATCTCTATTGCAGGAACGGGTCATCTACAAACCTTTTGAATATCAAGAGGCATACGAATACTGGTTAAAACAACAACAAGCACACTGGTTGCACACCGAAGTGCCTATGATGTCTGATCTAAATGATTGGAAACAAAATTTAACTGATACTGAAAAAAATATTGTAGGATCTATTCTTAAGGGATTTGCTCAAACAGAAACAATTGTAAACGATTATTGGTCTGGGTTAGTAACAAAATGGTTCCGCAAACCAGAAGTTATTATGATGGCTACAACTTTTGGCGCATTTGAAACAATCCACGCTGAAGCATATTCACTTTTAAATGAAACACTTGGACTTGACAACTTCTCAGAATTTCTCGAAGATGAAGCTACGATGGCTAAAATTGAAAATCTTATGCTTGTTAGGGATAGTTTTGATAATGAAAAAGATCTTCACGAAATTGCTAAGTCCCTTGCCATATTCTCAGCATTTACCGAAGGAGTTAACCTATTCAGTTCCTTTGCCGTACTCCTTTCTTTTAAGATGCGAAACAAGCTTAAGGGTGTGGGTCAAATTGTTGAATGGTCTATTAGAGACGAGTCAATGCACTCAGAAGCAGGATGTTGGTTATTCAGAACATTGATTGAAGAAAATCCACATCTTAGAACAAAAGAACTAGAAGCAGCAATTAATGAAGCAGCTTTACTTTCTCTTAAACTTGAGCTTGATTTTATCAATAAAGTTTACGAACTTGGTGACTTAGATGGATGTAGTAAATATGATTTAGAAAACTTTATCAAAAACCGAGTTAATACAAAACTGGGTGATTTAGGTTACAACCCAATTGTTTTAAATGTTGATGTAACTGCAGTTGAACGTATGAAATGGTTCGATGCTCTATCAGCTGGAAAACAACACACTGATTTCTTTGCTAATAGAGTAACTAACTATTCTAAAGGACATATGACTTGGGATGAAAGCATTTTTTAAAAAATTAATTATA
>Ga0208161_1000417_pt1 | contig 24415 bp, 28 predicted proteins | sample CB_VirMetaG_3_FD_184538 | JGI IMG/M metagenome (GOLD analysis project Ga0208161, IMG submission 184538) | Freshwater to marine saline gradient viral communities from Chesapeake Bay - CB_1508_1S Viral MetaG (SPAdes) (version 4) | ecosystem: Environmental > Aquatic > Marine > Coastal | place: USA...
CAAAGCCATGGTCAGTTTGATGTTCTTCTTCATTTCACCTCCTTTGCTATTGAGAGGAATGTGACTAATAACAACTGCATTGCGCTTCATTATTATCCCCTTTGTTGTTTGAGATGGCTCATTCAGACCGTGGTCTCTCACACCACAATGACCCCTGGGTATGCAGGGGTTTCGCCTTATTCGGCTGGGTTGTTGATGTCTTTATCCCAGTCTTCTCCATCATCATCAGCAATCATTTGCTGGATGATACCAAGGATGCTGTTGGTCATGTCTTTAAAGGTTTGATGATGCACGACACGAATGTCATCGCCAGTAACAAACTCTTCACCAGACTCTTGCCTTCTGGTTTCATCACAACCAGTGCACTTCTTTGACCAACCCTGGGTAAATTCCACACCAGCCTGGTTAAAGCCCCGGTATTCAAACACAGGAAAGATTTCACACTGCTTGCAGATAGGAGCATCCACCGAATACACCACATTGGCATAGCCATCATCGCTCATCCAATACAGTGTTGCACAGCCTTGAATAGCCATGTATAGCTCCCATTCTTCAGCCACAAACGGGATGAACTCTTCCGTCATGTGGTTGACGAATTCTTTACCAGGTGCCCAAGACAACTTAGGATTAATGTGTTCTCTGGTCCACTCAGCATCTGCATTGACCACTGTGATCTTGAGGACTTTACCATCCTCGTTATATTGTACGATTATGGGCTGCCTATTACCGCCCATGAATGTGTATTCCTTCACTGCACCCTCCTTTGGTGGGTTGTTGTTATTATTGATTGATGTCATTGCTCTACCTCCCTTAGGTAGTTTAGGTATGACTGGATAGGACACCCCCATACCGGGGCGGGCACGTTAAAGCTCTGAAGCTCCAACAGTACTCACTATTACCCCCTCATAAATTTTTCTTTATTTTTATACTATTATGACTTTTTACAGGTTTATATAGGTTCAGATAAGAATCGCCCGCAAAACAAAAATCTTCTCGCAAAGGTTGTCATCAGAATACATACCACGCTATATTCATCTCTAGACAAATATCATAGGACAATCGATATCCCCGAAAATATAATAAGATATTACCCACAATGCCTAATCAACCAGAAAAGGATAAGAAAAAGACATGACAACCTATATAGACTGTCCAGCCTGTTCATCAGAGATACTGGTAGCAGATGAGATATCAGAAAATAGTGTAAGATGCCCAGATTGTCTACATTGGGTAGAAGATGAGTATGATACGGCTCATGCATTTAAGACATACTATGGTGCGTCTTTGCAAATTGCGGGCGGGTACGATGATTATGATCCAGACAATTATGGATACGATAACTGATATATAAATAAAAAGAGGGCTCTCGCTTTTTTAGCGGGAACCCTCTTTTTTTATTGTCTAAATTTTAGTCGAATCCAAACTCGTCATCATCGCTTGGATATTCTTTAGGATTTAGTATCATTTTTTTTACTAGATTTTCATTCTCTAGATCTGGAATGATATCTTCCACTTCTTTTCCGGGTCATTTGAGCAATTCCTTCAATCATCTGCCATTGTTCAGGCTCAAAGAGCGAAAAGACTAAATTGCCGTCTTTGTCTGGATGAACGGTAACAACATGTTCTAAGTCTTCATCAGTCAGCTCAGCAAACTCAACTATCTCTGAGTCGTCTTCGTCTATCAGATGTCCAAACAGCTCCATGAGCTTTTTGAAGACTTCTTCGTTCATGGATATATAGTAACTCCTTTTAGAAGATTACTTAATCATCATCTTCTTCGTCTGCACCTTCACAAGTAAGATCTTGAATTAAATTAAAAATTTTTCTGGCGGCGGCGATTTGTCCGCATGGACAACCCCCAAAGTTACTACTCATGTCTTTAAGATTAATCTTCATCTTCGTTGTCTTTATCTAGGTATTCTGTCCACTCATCTCCACAGTCTCGGCATTTAACATGAAATCTGTGTTGAACATCTTCTTTTTTGGAAAGATCTACTATGGCAAAGTTAGGTGGAAAACTACAATCTGAACAAACAGCGGGATTTATCTTATTTGTACTCATGATTTGATTTGTTCTAGAATATCTTCTCTTTCTTTGAGTTTCTCAATAGCATTATCTCTACCCTGTGCAAATGATTCATCGCCATAATATACCCAAGCACCACGTTGAGTAAATATTCCTTTTTCAAGGCCGATGTCAAAATAGCAACCAAACTTATCTATACCCTTACCGTATAAAATATCAAATTCTGTCATCTTAAGCGGCGGAGCCATCTTGTTCTTGATAACCTTAGCTTTTACTCCGATACCAATTGAGTTACCTTCTTTGTCCTTGATATCTTCTTTCTTGCGAATGTCAATTCTGACTGATGCGGCGTATTTGAGAGCCATACCTCCAGGAGTTGTTTCTGGATTGCCGAACATAATGCCAATCTTATTACGGAGCTGATTAATGAAGATTAGAAGCGTTTTATTCTCGGAGGCTAGTCCAACTAGCTTTCTCATCGCTTTGGCCATTAGACGAGCTTGTAGGCCCATCTGAGCGGCTTCCATTTCGCCTTCAAGCTCTGCTTTTGGAATGAGCGATGCAACTGAGTCAATTACAACAACTCCAAGCTCTCCAGTCTTAACCAGGCGATCAACAATCTCTAATGCCTGCTCGCCATAGTCTGGCTGAGATAATAACAGATTATCTAAATCCACACCAAGCGACTGCATATAGATTGGGTCTAACGCATGCTCAGCGTCAATGTAGGCGCACTTTAGTCCAAGCTTCTGCGCCTCAGTAACTACTGATAGCGCAATAGTAGACTTGCCAGATGATTCTGGTCCATATATTTCAACAATGCGTCCTCTTGGTAATCCACCAATTCCAAGGATATGATCAAGAGATGGAGACCCGGTTGGTACCGATGGCCATGACTCCACATTAAAGTTCCCAAGACGCATGACTGAACCAGAGCCAAACTGGCGTTCTAGCTGTGCAATTGCTATTTCTAATCCTTTTGATTCATTAGACATTTTTTAGAAAATCCTTAAAAGAGTTTTTGACGTTATACTTTTCAATTAGATCAAGGGCTTCTTGTTTTGTCTTTGCGACTTCTTCAAGAGCCTGCTTTTCCATGTACCTATATTCTACTCTAGATTCTCTATCTGAACCAAGTTGAGCTAGTCTGATTTTATCTACAAGTTTATATAGTTTTTTTAATCTAAATATTTTCATATTGTAAGTTTGCTGAGGATTATCTATTTCGGTTTTTGTTTGAGTTGACATACTTTCCTTTGTTTTTCAAGTGGTATACTTGGTGTCGTCAAGTATACACAGAACGGATATATGATGCAACACAAAGACACGCTCAGACAAGAATTTTATAGAGCAAGATTTCTTCTTAACAATAAATTCAATACAGTAAATGATCTACTTAGATACTGGGCATATGCAGGGCCTTGCAAGGAAAAACATCCTGCAGTTGAAAAAATAAATTCAGCAGAATGATTTGACACGAGATGAAAAACCTGTTAGGCTTGAATTGCACCCCCTACCCCCTACCCCCAGTTATATATACTATATATAATATTACTAATATACATATATATATTAATATTATTCTATATAAGTATATATGGAATAATAAAAATAAAAACATAGATTTGGGGTTGGTATGAAAATCTACCAAATATATGTTCCAGACTTAAATACGTATGTGAAATACAAAGTTCTGGAGCCAGAACAAATTGATAAATTTGTATCTGAGTTAAATGTAAAAACAGAAAAAGATCGCAGAAGAAAAATTCTTCAGCACGTTATATTTAACCTTAAGAATGAAGTGTCATCTGCCCTAGGTCTAATGACAAGAGCAGATGCAGAAAGATGCATCGAAGCACTCTATACACGGATGCGTAATGCTGAATCCAGGTTTAGACATAGATTATTGGATAGCTATTGCCTATACAAATACTACCTTTGATTTAGATGATGATATAGGTCAAAATTTTGATGAATTAAGAAATATAATATCAAGATATAAAGATAAACCAGCTGCTAAATCTGTTCAAAAAAATACAAAAATAAAAAAGATAGCCAAAAACAAATTCATTAATTTAGAAAATCATCTTAAAGATAATCTTATCGGGCAAGATGAAGCCATAGAAGCGATATCTGCTGCATTAGTCAGATCTCAAGCTGATATGCAGGACCTTAATAGGCCATTGGGTGTTTTCCTATTTGCTGGCTCATCAGGTGTTGGTAAAACGCATTTGGCAAAAACCTTGCATAACTATCTTTTTGAATCAAACGTTCCTATGGTGAGAATAGATTGTGGGGAATTCCAACATAAGCACGAGAACTCAAAATTAATAGGTTCTCCTCCTGGATATGTTGGCCATGATGAAGGCGGACAACTGGTTAATCAGATCCAAAAAAATCCAAACTCAGTAGTGCTTATAGATGAAGTTGAAAAAGCTCATCCAGATATTTGGAATACATTTTTAACAATTTTTGATGAAGGTGTTATTACAGACGCAAAAGGAAATAAGGTTGATTTTAGGGGAACAGTAATAATTTTAACTACAAACCTTGGAAACGAAAAAACAGTAGATCACTTAATCGGAACTGGAACCGGCTTTAATAAAAATGTTAATTATGTTTCCTCAACTTCAGTCATGCCTCCAAAATCTCTTGTAGAAAAGAATACTTTAGATGCAATTAGAAAATATTTTAGACCAGAATTTATAAACAGATTAGATAAAATAATAGTTTTTAATCACTTATCAAGACAAGACTGCGAAAAGATTGCCGAGCTAGAAATGTCTTTAGTTGTGTCTAAGTTAGACAGAAAAGGTTACATTACCGAATACAATTCAAACGTAATTGATGCCCTAATAGAAAAAGGCATAGATAGCGTAAAGGGAGCAAGAGGCCTTGCTCAAATTCGCAGAGATCAAATAGAAACATCTTTAGCTAGAATAATGGTAGATGATAATCATCCCAAGGGAACAATATTTAATATAGATTATAAAGATAATAGTTTTAAATTTAATGTAAAAAAACCTAAAAAAACTCCTAGTCTTAAAAAGGTACAATTATAAAACCCTTGTCTTTTTAATTAGTCTAGGCTACTATTAAGGTATACCAAGGAGGTTTTTGTGCCAAAAAATAATCCAATGGGTTATTCCCAAAAAGCAAATAACATGTTTACCGGAATAGGTAAACTGGGTAGAGCAAAATCTTCTGGAGGAATGTCCCCAGCTCAACTAGCAAAATCTGGAAAAGTTAGATCTGCCATGGTCGCTGGTGGAGTTATTGGTATGATGGGTCTTGGTAATCGTAGGGGTAGTGGCGTAGACAAATCTGGAAGAGGTAGACCAACAGGAATGCGAAGGTATTAATTTATGAATATAGCAGGAAAAATTGGCTCTTTGTTTGTGAAAACTCCAGTTGCACCCGGTAAAGCTGTTGCAGCCAGGTCCGGAAAACTTGCTCGGAATGCCCTCTAGAACAAGATCAATGATGAATAGAACTCCTCAAGCAGCTCAAAGAGCAAGAAATATAACAAAAAAACAAAAAACAATTGGAGCATCTGTAATTGGAGGAACGGCCATTGGTTTAATGCATAGAGGAAGAGGAAGTAATAGTCAAAGAGGCGGTTATAATCCACCAAGATTAAGAGAACCAAGGGGATCTGGAAGATACGCTTAATTTAATAAGAAAAGAAAGATGTGAAATGTGATGAATGATTGGAAAAACTATATTGATAAAAATGGAGATTTTCAGTTAGCAAATTTTTTGTACAAAAATATAAATGAGCTAATGAAACACTCTCTAGATATGGGAACCTTGCTATCTAATGATTCCCAAAAATTAAGGGCTTACAAAGAGCAAACAAAAAAACTATTCAAAAACAAATGGCTTAATATAGCAGAAGTTTTAGAATATTTTGAAATAATAGAAAAATGCGTTTGCTATTCAGAAGAAAAAGAAATTTATTGTGACATCTGTAAAGGCGCCAGATATAAGATCTCTTCTTATCTTTCTCCTGATGAAATGAGAGAAGTTAGCACTTTTGTAAATGCCGTACAAGACGCCGAAGTGCAGCTAAAACTACAGAAGGGGCTAATGAAGCTTCTTGAGGAAATCTAATGCAATGCCCAAGATGCAGTGCCGATATGTCGTTAATCTTTGAAAAAAGATACACAAGAAAAAAAGATAAAGCAAAAATGTTTAGTAGCGATTATTACTGCTCAAATTGCAAATCTGGAGTTTGTAATATTTCCGCTAATGGAGAAAATTTTCATTCTGAATGGATAGATTTTAATGGCTGATTTAGAAAAATTTGATGATAAAAAAAAGTTTCTGCAAGACTTTGAATCCTTAAGACCTGATTTATTTTTTCCAGAAAATTGGTCAGAGGAAGAAAAAGATAAAGCAGTAGATCTTGTAAGGCCCCAAAAAACAAGAACAAGCATGTTCTCTTCTATACCCATGACATGCGAAGCACAAAAGTGTATTTTTGCGGACACCTGCCCATTACTAAAACAAAATCTTGCCCCAAGAGGAAATCCATGTCCAATAGAAATGTCAATGGTTTCTCAATTCACAATGGAGTATATGGAGCAACTAGATGTGCAAGCAGATAATCTAGTTGAAGTTTCTATGATTCGAGACCTTGTTGATCAAGAGGTTCAGTATCTTAGAAAAACTAAACTTTTAGCTAAAGAACATTTTGTTCAAGAAAACGTAATAGGAGTAGATGATGATGGTGCTCCTATTCTTAAAAAAGAACTACATCTTGCAGTTGAACTAGAAGATAAGCTTCATAAAAGAAGAAAAGATCTTAGAAATCAACTATTAGCAACTAGAGAAGCAAAAGCAAAAGCTGGACAAATGCAAGTTGACAGTGCACAAGCAATATCAGATATTCTTTACAAAGTCCAATCTATTGAAATTGAAAAAGAAAAATTACTCAAACAAAAGCTTGGAACATATGAGTTGGATGAATATATAGAGGCCCAGACCGTAGATAATAAAGACGATCAAAATGGTTAAAATAAACGACAATTTTTTTATTTCAAATAAAGGCGCAAGAATAGTTCAGAGCCTTGGAAACAATCTACCTGGAACTCGGACCAGTATTTACTGGAGCTATAACAGATAGTATAATACAAAATGTTTATGGTAGTTCTGAAGAGTTTCTTAAATCTTATGAAATATTTCAAAGAGACTACATACAGGCATTATCGACTGATCTAGATGCCGCCAAAGCTTCTGGCTTAGATGTAGACATGTTGAGAAGGGGAACAAAAATAGATTTGTCCGTTTTAAGATCGGAAGCAAGAGAAAGACTTTCTAAAAGATATAGAGACGATGTTTTAAGACTGCCCAAACTATTCAATGAGATAGGATTACCAAATGTTAGCCTGCCATCCTCTAACCTCTATAGAGAGTTGTTTAGATATCAGATTGAAGCAGGGTACGATCACTCAGCAGCAGTTTTGCTAAATAGAACTCTTTTAAATGTTGATCCAAACAAAATGGGTTATGACGCCTTCAATGTTGGTATATCTAATTTAACTGGTGCTCGTCAACTAAAGCAAACCTCAACAAAAAGCTTGCAAGAGCTATTTCAAGGAAAAAGAGTATTTACATTTGACGTAGAAACTACAGGAGTATTTCAAGGCGCACAAACAAGATCAATGGCAATAGCAGAAATGTCTCCAACTGGAAAAATCAGCCTTTTAGACGAAACAGTTTCCTTTGCGTCTAAGCAGTTGACTGGAATTAATGTAGGTTCTCAAACTGGAGCAACTAGATCTCTAACGGAAATGTTATTTGAAGGCAGAAAAATTACCGAATATGGAGTTGGCGGAGATGAATTTTTAGATGCAGGAGCAAAGTTTATAAGTAGGTTAACAGAAGCTGATATTGTGGCTGGTCACAATGTTCTGTTTGACATATTTTCTTTGTTTGGAACAATGAAAAATATGCCAGGCTATGAAAAACACCAAGCAGCGCAAAAAGCAATTTCAGCTTTTAACGATAAATGGTCAAAAAACGAAGATTTTGTCGTAGACACCTTGGAGTATGCTAGAACGTATTTAAACCAAAAAATTCAATCAAAAATAGATATGTCGCTTCCAAATGACATGCAACTCAGTAGATTTAGAGATTTATTATTTTCAGAAGATTTTATGTCAAGAATACACCTTGGTGGTTCAACGGCAACAGCTTCTATGGAAGCTATTGCAGCTAATACCAACTTATTACAGTTAATTGAAGCAGAGTCAAAATCAGACGATACAGCAAAACAATTAATGGAAATGTTGTACAAAGGAACTCACATAGAAGATACTGACGCAACTCTACAAAGCTACATGGCCAAATTTATTCAAAGCGGACAATTAGATGTAATGGACACAATGGCAAGAAGCAATTTGAGTCCACAAGTAAAAGAAATTCAAAGAGTTATTATGGCTTCTTCTGCAACAACAATAACAACAAACATTGCAGATATAAATCATTTAACAAAAACAGCTAGAGCATATATAGAAACAGAAGAAGCATTAAAGGGAATCACCTTAAGAGTTAATGATCAAGGAATGGAAGGAATACTAAAATATAATAGATCAGAAGAAAAATTTCAATTAACTAACGCAGGAGCATCCTCTGACATTCCTGATGATGTAGCTCAAAGAATGATTAGAGAAGCAATTGGTGGAGATTCTAAGAAAATAATGGATCTTGGAATTAATTATATGCAAAACCATCAAATGGATGAAATCAATAATCTCATGGTCGCGGCAGCAAAGAAAGCAGACAAAATAGAGAAAACAGCTGTTTTAAATTCAATTGGCAAAACATACTCAACTCTTTCTGGATCAGTTGGCTTTAGAGATGCAATAGAGATAAGTAGAGGAAGAATGCCAGCTGTTTCGTCTTTTGGTATTGGCGCAGAAAATTATGCTAACATAAACGATTACAATAGGGCAATGATAGAGCTAGCCAATGCTAGAGCAGCAATGGGAAATCCCTTTTATATGCTAGATGCAAATAGCTTAAAAGTTAGCACAATAATGGCTGAGTCAACTGGAGATTACAGTAAAAACATTTTAGATAAATTAAATAATATGGTTCAATCTGGCCAATATGAAGGTAGCGAATTAGAAAAACTAAGAGGCCAAATTGATTCCCTTAAATACGTTGACTACAAAGATATAATACCCGAAGTTGGAGTGTCTCATTTTTTGGGCGAAAAAGGATTTAGAGTAATGCAATCGGAAGGTATGTTAAGGGAAAAAATATTTGCACCTTTAGATGTAATGGAAAAAGCAGCAGGAGACGATTTTCTAAAGGGAAGAGTTTCTCTCAGCTATGCGGTAAATAAACAAGGGCAATCATACATGAACGCCGTCTATAGGGCATCTGACGAAACTACTAAGGCTCAAGCTAGATTAATGGCAGAAAAGATGTTAGATCTAGCAGAAGAAAAAGCTTCTGTAGTAGGTGGCTCAAAAGCGCTTGATCAAGAAGCTACAAAAGCCGCCCACAGCGCCCTGGAAATGGTTACAGCTTTTAGAGGCGCAAAAAATAGAGATGAATTACTAGATGAATTAGCAGACAAAATATTAAATCGAGGAATAGTTATAGGTTCAATAGAGGGTGAAGCAGCAGAAAGGGCTCACAGATCTTTAGTAAATGTTGGAGTAGATTTATCTAATGATATGGCCGCTGGAAGATACTCAGCAAGAATAGCGGATACTCTTGGTGATGGATACGGCTTTAGATTAGCTCCATTAGTAGAGGATGTTGCAAGAAGAGGTTCAGGACATGCAACAAGAATAGACGAAGCTAGTCAGGAAGTAATTAGATTCTTAAATGAATTGGCGACCTCAATTAGAGAAAATAAAATTGATAAACAATTAAGAACGCAAGTATCTAGATCTAGACTTGGAATGACACCAAATAGTATGGTTGATTTCTATTTACAGCACAAAACCAAGATAGGACTAGGTGGATTGGGTCTAGTTGCCGCTGGAGCAGCTTACTATATGTCTAAGAAATATAGAGAAAATAAAATATATGATGAAACAATTAAAGCTCAGCCAACTGAAAGATTTGCTAGAAATCAAGGTCTTTCGGATCAAATGGAGCTTCAGGCTTCTATATCTTCATTTAGAAGAGATCCATTAGCAACAGCTGGAGTTGTTGGAAATTTAGATAGAAATAAAATAGGACATCATAGAATGGGCAATGACAAGTACAACCATCTGTATGCAGGAGTCTAATAGTGCTTAAGGTAGGAATTCCGTTAGCTTTAGGGGCAGGACTTTTAGGTATGTCTCAGGGCGTAGGCTCATCAATTAGAGAAGGCATGATGGAAACAGCATTTGGCGATCCGAATGCAGACGCAGCATTTTTGGGTAGAAATGTATCTGCAAGATTTTTGCTTGGTTCAGCAATGGGAGGACCGTTAGGAAATATAATGCAGTATTCTGCTCCCAGCGATAAGCTTATGGTCAGTCCAGTAAGACCAACAGCTGGCAGTACTTTTGCGGGAGGAGCCATTGGTGGCACACTAGGGGCTGTGATTGGTGGCCAAATAGGAGGCGTTAGGGCTGGAATAGCTGGTGGAATATTGGGAGCAATAGGTGGAGGCGTAGTTGCACCAGCCGGATACACAATGGGACATATAAACAGAAATTCAGAATTTTATTCAAGAAGCCCGTATAGAAGTTCTAGACAATTAGCAGAAGAACTAAACGCTTCTGGAAATATTGTTTTAGGTATGCACAACTCAAGAGGCGGAATTTAGTGGCGCTTAATTACGGAAACTCTATAGCTAGCTACGCTGAGCCTGATGCTCCATTGGCAATGAGGATGATGGAAAATCTTCCTGGAATAACGGCATCAGTTGGCTTTAGTTCAATGAGAGGTGCTAATACACTTATTCGTGGTGGATTTTTCGACGATGCTACTCGCTTCGCCAACTCAAGAGCAAGGTTTGGAGTTTTTCAAGGAGGCTCACTAACCCCTACCGCAGCAACGGGTAAATCATTTTTGTTTCAAGGCCCATTTAAAGATCTGTATACAAGACGAGATCCATTCTTAAAACCTTCTAGATTAAATAATATTACAATGCGACCAAGAGCCATATCTAGAATGCACTCACTGTCTGTATTTACGGCTTCAGAAGGAAGCGGTCTTTATACCTTTGCTCAAGGGCACAGACTGCTTAATAAACTTCCAATGAAATCACTAAGAGCGGCAGTTGGAGTTGAGGAAGGGGCTAATCTTTTTGGTCCGGGTTTAATATCATCAATAGCAGCTGGAACAAAACTAGACAGGATGGCTGCAAGTGGAAAACTGTCTTTAGCAGGAATAGATCAACTTAGTCTAAATGTTCAAAGATTAGCTACCGCCAATAATCCAGCCTTATTACAAAAAGTTGGTGCAGTGTCATATCAAGAGGCTGTAGGTATGACAGCACGTGCAAGAGGTGGTTTATCTGCAACTCAATATGCAGCTAGGAATATTGGAACATCTACTTTTGAAACAAGTATGGCAGCAATAAGGGCTGGTGGAGAAGGCGCAAGAGGTGTTGCAGGAAACTTAATGGCTTCTTCTATGGCTGGAGCTGGAACTCAATATCTTGCTGGATATTTTAGAGGAGCTCAAGGATTTGCTGAGGCAGCCGGGTTGCAAGGTAAAGCTTTAACTGGAGCGCAAAAAGCATTTTCACACATGGTATCCGCACTTGGAACCGAAGGCATAGCTGGTCGAGCAGGAACAAAATTTGTAGGAGAGGCTGGTGCAAAAGCTCTCTTAGAAGGCAGCGTGCTAAAGCAACTTGGCACTAAAGGAACCTTTAAGGCATTAAGCACAGGAACTGGAGCTAGAGTTTTAGGAGCTAGGGCAGCAGCACTAGCTATCCCCGGCCTACAAGTTGTTGCCGCAGCATCTCTTATGTATGATCTTGGTAGAATGGGTGGAGAAGTAATTAAAAGCGGGATCAACTTAGCAAGAGATGCATCTGTATCATTACAGGGCTCAATTAATAAACCAATGTTTGGAATGGGGTACAGGGATACTGAGCTAGCAGCAACATCCAGAGCCAGAGGTGTAATGGCCATTCAAAACTCAAGATTAAATGCCCGAAGCGCTCTTGGCTCAGAAGCCGCTATGATGGCAGCACATTTTGGATAATATTTATGAATAAAACAGAATCATTCAGAGCTTCATTAGAAAAGTTATCAAGAGAAGACCTACTTGAGATTATAAAATCTCAAGACATCGAACTAATCAAACAAATTAATAGAATTGAATGGGTGTTTGAAAATAAACTAGGTCACATAAACTGGAGTAGTGGCGAACCAGTTTTGGGAAGAAATCTTACAAACAAAGAGTTAGCTTATCTAATAGATGAGCCATTTGAAATAGATAAAGAACTTTTAGATGTAGGAATAAGCGCCGAACAACAAAGGCAAATTCATATAGCCAAAGATCCAGTTGTTTGGGCAAGGCATTTTCTACAAGCTCAGCCAAGAGCATATCAAATACTTATATTAAGAGATCCATCTTTAAGAAAAGTTTTAAGAGCTGGTCGTCGTTTAGGAAAAACATTTACGCTAGCAATCAATCTGCTTCACTATAGTTATACAAGAAAAGATGGACGCTGTTTGGTTGTTGCGCCAATGAAAACTCAGGTAGAACTTATCTACCAAGAAATATTAAGAATAGCCTCTAAGAATGAAATTGTTTTCAATTCAATAACTCGTAAAGTTACCAGTCCTCAATTCATGATGGAATTTTCAAATGGATCAACAATTAGATTCTTTACGTCAGGAATGAGATCGGGCGGCAAGTCAGACGTAGCTCGTGGTCAAGAAGCACATCTTATTATCTTAGACGAAATGGATTACATGCACTCTGGAGACCTAGATGCCTTGTACGCAATGCTGCAGAAAACCGCAGAAGATCAACCAGATAAAGTTCTGATAGGAGCTTCTACTCCTACTGGTAGAAGAGAAAAATTTTGGGAATGGTGCAATAGCAATAGATTTAAAGAGTTTTGGTTTCCTAGCTATGTAAACCCATTTTTTTCAAAAGATCAAGAAGATGAATTCAGAGAACAATACTCCGAAGTTGGATATAGACATGAAATTGAAGCAGACTGGGGCGAAGACTCTGAAGGAGTGTATCCAAGAAAATATGTTGATTTAGCTTTCGTTTCTCCGGCGTGGAAATATGAGCCATCAGTAAACTCAGCAAGATCTTTTTACACGATAGGTGTTGACTGGGATAAGTATGGAGCAGGAACAAACATAGTTGTTTTAGAAGTTTGTGGAAACGACTACGAAGATGAAAGATTTAAAAACAAAATTAAACTATGCTACAGAGAAGAAATAGATAAATCAGAATATACTCTAACAAAAGCAGTAGACAGAATCGTAGAGCTAAATAGGATTTTTAACCCAAAACACATCTATGTTGACAGAGGATTTGGAGAAGTTCAAGTAGAGCTTCTTCATAAAAAGGGAATAGAAGACGAAAGATCTGGATTAAAGAACAAGGTAAAAGGAATTTCGTTTGCCGAAACAATAGATGTTAGAGATCCATATACTCAGCTTCCAATTAAAAAAGAAATGAAACCATTTATGGTTGACAATCTTAGGCAATATTTAGAAAAAGAAAGATTGCAATTTCCAGAAACAGACGAAGAACTATATTTACAACTTATTTCATATATTGTAGTTAGAACAACCCAAACCGGTAGACCAGTTTTTGAAGCTGGTGGCTCTGCAATGGATCACGCCCATGATGCACTTATGCTAGCCCTACTTGCTATAACACAAAACTATGGCGATCTTATGAAAACATCTTTTACAACAAAAACTCAAACTTTTTCGAATACATTTTTCATGCCGCAGCAATCAACAAAAGAAGAAGATAATAAATCTGAGTCAAGTATAGTTCAAACTGGAAGAGCAGATATATTTAGGGCAGCAAAGTTTTCCAGAAAAAGAACTCCTAATACGTTCAAAAGAAAAAGTTTTTAGGTAATTTATGTCTATAAATAATTTAGAAAGCGTAACTCAAGCTAGCGATAAATTCTACGACGCTGAAAAAACGGACGTTTCTTTCTTTGATGATAATCCGCCAATCAATTCAATGTCACAAGAGTATCATGGGATCCTGCCATACAAAACAGACTATGCCCTAAGGCCAGACTATTTTATTCCATTAGAATCTGTAAAAAGCGGAATATTGCAAACGTACTCTTTTATTACCGAAGTAAAGTCAGACCTAGAGCTTCTTCTGTCTAATGTTTATATAAAAAGTTCTCTTAATCCAAACCTAGAAGAATCGCATAAAAAACTTTGGGAAGAATTAAAGAGATATAATCAAGTAAAAGAACCAGCAGCAGATTATGTATCTTTTAGCGAATATTTATACGCTGAAAGATCACTTTCAACTAGCTGCAGAAGATTACTTGAAGAATATCATAGAGCTATTTCTCAAACTTCGTTTTCGTATCTCTATGATTTAAGAAGTCTTTTATCATTTATGCTAAACGAGGCAATATGTATAAAAGATATTTTATTATATAAATTTGGGGAGGATTATGAAGATGATTCGCAAAAACAAGTGGCAACAGAATTTGATGCGTGGTCCAAAATTGCGTCCCAATTCGCGCAACGCATTAGGGAGACGATCATCTCATCGCCAGGAGAGATCCCACTTACCGAATTGGATAAGATTACAAAAAAACAAGCAGTTGAGTTCCAAGCGTTTTTTTCAATTAGATTAAATGCAATTCATGAAGAAATATCAAATATATTAAATTCTTTGAAAAGAGATTATGTAGATAATTGCGATGTTTTTTATGAAAGATATCTTGTTCAAGCTCTTCAATTTAAAAAAGATATTGTTTCTTCAATGGAGGTTGATTTTTATACAACTTCTCTTTCAAAAGAGCTTCCCTTTTTAACAGATGAATTACTCATAGCAACGAACGTAATCAACGCCAACTTCGGAATGGTCTTGAGCGATCTAGTTCAAAGAAATCAGATAATAAATTCAAATGCAGATAATCTATTTAAATTGGTTGCAACTAAAAGAAGATACGCAAACTATTTGTATCAACTTTCTTTCAAGGGTCAACCAAAACCAGTAATAATTAAGACAGTAAAAGAAGACAAATACGCATCATTCTTTGAATCTTCTTTCTACACATATAGAGATGAAAGCGATTTAATATCTAATCATGCAAGTTTAGATAATTTGCTGGAAGATCATCATCCACAGTATCTCCTTAAAGATGGGGGAATGATTACTGGAAATATATCAGTTGAGGCAAACGCAAAAATTGACGGAGTACACTTGTCAACACATTCTCATAGTGGAGCAGATGGATCCGAAAAAATAAAAGCTTCAGATATAGATTATTCTTCAGTAAAAGAAGATTCTGCCGTTATACCAAATAAACCATCAGCAATTTCTGTTTCTCAATATACTACCGATATTATTGATGGAGGCGTGCCAGTAATAGATGCTATAATTGACATAGAGGTAGACGACTCAGTCGTAGATCAAAGTCACGAGATAATTATTCAAGTTATAGAGATATAATCATGACATGGTTTAGGTACTTACCATCAACTGCTAGTCCATCTGAGTCTATTCAAGATGAGAGCTACGTTTATCCTATTCTGAAAAGAGAAATAGCAATACCTACTTTAAATCAAGATATACCAAAAGATTCTTGGCTTTTTGTAGATGTTAATAATTTAAATATTGATGATTTTATTGATAACTCTTTAGTTACTCAGACTGAAATGAATTCATATTTGGTTGTTTATGAATCTCAATCAAATGATGATTATAATTTTACTCCAGTTAAATCTCATATTATAAACAATAGATTGTTTTTTCAAACAGCAGAACTTCATGAAAAAGATGTTGAAATTACAAAACAATATAGCTTATATTATAAAACAGAAAATATAAAATATATTAAAAAAGTTCAGAATGGAAACTATTTAGATTATATATCTTGTCCAGAAGAAGAATCTGAATTTGTAACGCAAGAGTCTGATGTAGATCAAACTTCATTTAATGTATATCCATCAACTGAACAAACATATGCTTTTTCTTTTACTAATTTAGATGTAGACTGGAAAGATGGAGTTTCTTTAATTCCAGGAGCAAAAGCAATTGGATTATTTACTGGTCCTTTTATTGAGCTCTATTGTGACAAAGGTCCAGACTTAGGTAAACTAGAAATAAGAATAATTAGCTTTGGCAGTGAGGCAACTCCAACGCCAATAGTCGAGCAAGACTGGACTATAATAGACCTTTATAATTCTGAAAAACAAAATTCTCAAATGGTTTTTAATAAAACTGATTTATATTACAAAACATATGTTTTTGAAATTAAATCAAACTTTGAGAAAAATGAATTATCATCAAATGGAAAGATCAAAGTAAATTATTATTCTTACGCCTACGACGCTAAATGCACGACTGAAGAAGAACAAATAAGTCCTTATATTTTTGGTAGAACATTTTCTGGAGGTAATCTAAATGGCTAAAATTATTAGAAAAATAGAAAACCTTAAACCACGGAAAAAACTACATTGTTACAGCTAAGGTAAAAAATTCAGACATAAATGTAGAATCTGAAAGCGCAAACGCAATAAGAATATCTGTTCCGGTAGATCAAACAATTCCAGATTACCCCTTGAATCTTGCTTTATACGCATTCTTTGAACAAGTCATGTTTGTATTTGACAACGTGTTAGAAAAAGATGTTATATCATATGAATATGAGTTATATAATTCAGATCAAATTACAGGATCATTTCCAAACTATTCTTTGATAGCAGATCCCACCATTTATTTGTCTGGACAGTCTGGCTCCAATGTTTTCTCAATTGCCGTAGAAAATAGCACTGATGTAGCCAATATCAGATACTACGGAAGAGTTAGAACAAAAGATACTAGCAATAACTATAGCTCTTGGTCTCCGCTAGTCAGAACGGATCAGGACAGTCCATTGATTGGGGATCAGTATCTATCAAGTATAACGGCTGCAAAAATAACAGCTGGAACAATAGGTGCCCACGAAGTAATTCTTTCTCAAGCAGGTCCTCAATCAAACTTTGCAGCTCCAGCAAACATGGCAGTCTTAAGATCTTCTGATTATGACGGAACTTATGATGCTAACACAACTACCTGGACAACAGGAACAGATGGTTGGATAATAGCAGGCGATGGATATGCAGAGTTCTCATCGGCTTCAATTAGAGGTGGACTAAAAGCAGAATCAGTATATATAAATGCTGACAACCGCTGGAGAAGAAATGATACTGACACAGCTGTATCAGATCAATTCAAAGTTGGATCATCTACTAAGTATTTGTATTTTGATGGAACAAATCTTACTTTTACTGGAAATCTTTCTGCGGCTGGGGGAACTTTTTCTGGAAATCTTTCTGCGGCTGGGGGAACTTTTTCTGGCGATCTTTCTGCGGCTGGGGGAACTTTCAGTGGAGCTTTAAGTGGAGGAACTATAGACATTGGGGGATCAGACGCCACTTCTTTTCATGTCGATTCGACAGGAAACATGTGGTTGGGAGCGTCAACATACGCCGCGGCACCGTTTAAGGTAAACAGTGCGGGAGACTTTAGCGCCACATCTGGAAGCATTTCTGGAGACTTGATTTCTGGCGGCACTATTTCCGGAACGTCAATCGATATAAATGGCGGAACATTTAAAGTCACTTCTAGTGGAGCCTTAACGGCAACAAATGCGGAGATAACAGGAGAAATAAACGCAACTTCAGGTTCTATTTCTGGAGACTTGCTCGTTGGTGGCACAATAAATTCAACTGATATTAATGGAGTTAATATTACCGGTGTAAGTATTAGTGGATCTTCACTTCAAGTTGGAGGCAGAATTTTATTACCAATAGATGGAGGTCAAATTTTACTTGGCACAGATGCAGGTGGTACTGCAACCCAGTGTTATATATTTGCTGGTGGTTCGCAAGGTCTTTTTATTGACACAAGTAATGTTGGTAGCATGTGGATTGCTGGCCAGTCACTATTTGTAAATTTAAATCAGTTTACATCGGCAAGACAGATAATCGGTCTTACAACATTTGGCGGTTCTGGGACTCCACTCTCAGTTCTAAATGGAGAAGTTATTAGGCAGACATCTAAAAGAGAATTAAAAGAAAATATACAAGATTTTAATAATATTTCATTAATTGATAAACTTAAACCAAGAACATTTAATTGGAAACACAATCCTGCGCTATTTAGAGAAGAATCCCATGAAGAAAAATTGCGAAGAGAGTCTTCCACTGATATTGGATTTATAGCAGAAGAGGTTGAAGAAGCAAGCGACGGTATGCTTTCAATTTATAATTATGAAGAGAACGGTGATGGCGAAGTCACGATGTATAAACATCTTGATATATTGGCATTGAGCGTTGCGAATATTCAAGATCTTCGCAGAAGAATTAGGGTGTTGGAGCAACAATTGGGATATAATAGTTAAAAATTATAAAAACTACAGAAATTGCAAATATAAGTATTGACTGAGTTAAAACAGGTATTGATAATTTGAAAAAATAGTGGTAAAATTGACTAATGAGTTCAAAAAAATGGTATAATTGGAAGATGTCAAAAATAAACCAAAGACCTAGTTGGCAGAGCCAAGTTGACATAGATGATTATTCATCTCCAGAAGAAAGCATCGAAAGTACAAGAGATCAAATGTCCTTAGAAGAAGAAAAAAATAAATTAGAATCTAATAATTCTCAACAAGATTCCAGTTTAGATGTAAATTTAATTATTGCGTCATTTCAAGAAAAACTTGCTCAATTGACTACCGAGCTAGTTGTAAAAGATGCTACAATTAAACAGTTAACAAATATAATTAATAACATGAGAGGAAAAAAGTAAAATGTCAGAAGAAAATACACAAGAGCAAAAGTCAGAGTTTGCAATAGAAATTAAGATTAGCGACAAGAATCTTTCGTATAGAAGTGACTTTCCAGAGTCGGAAACTATCTTTTGGCTTGAAGCTGTAAAGGGTCTTATTATTAAGAATACCTTCGAAAGAGCTGGCATAGAGCAAAAGTAAGTTATAAAAGCTAGCCCTAGGGCTACTATTTAAATAGCTTTTATAGGAGAAAAAATGGCCATTTTAGATTATCTGCCATTTCGTTCTACGGATAATGTTTCAGGCAGACGTTTTGTAGCCAAAACAATAGATCCAGAAGACGTTAGGTTGATACCAAAAACAATGAAGGTTGCTGCCCTAGCTTTGGGCTATCAAGGTTCAACTTGGTATTATAATAAAAGATCAACATTTGAGCCTTCGCCCTATGACTTTGATCGTATCATGCAAGCTGTTGATACAGACTCCTATGTTCGTCAAGCTATAAATAAATACAAAGAACTCTTTTGGAAAGAAGGCTGGCAAGTAACGGGAGAAAATCCTGAAGCTGTCTCTTATTTGTATCAGAGAATAGATTTTATAGAAATGGCCATGAAGAGACCTTTCATGGATTTTCTTGAAGAAGTTTCAGATCAGTTATTTAAATTTGGAAACGCCTTTATTGTAAAGGCTAGAGGAGATATATCAGAATATTTTCCCGAAAAACTTACTCCAATAAATTCAACTCAACCAATTGTTGGATATTATTTGATACCAACCGAACAAGTTAGAATTTTAAGAGATAAGTTTAATAGACCAAAAGCATATCAGCAGTCTACTGATCCACTCACTTATTCACCAACAGATAGAGATCCAGTTTGGGCCGCAGATAGAGTGATTCATATATCTGTTGATAAAAAGACCGGAAGAGCTTTTGGAACTCCATTTCTAAGCAACGTTCTTGATGATGTAGTCGCACTTAGACAGCTAGAAGAAGATATACAAAATCTAGTTCACAGAGAACTATTTCCATTATACAAATATACTATTGGCACTCCCGAGCAGCCAGCTGAACCTGATGAAATAGACAGAGCATCAGCTGAAATTGAGAATCTAAGATCAGAAGGTGGACTAATACTTCCCCATAGACACACTATAGACATAGTTGGTGCAGGAAAAGAGGTTTTAGACGCAGGTCCATACTTAGAGCACTTCAAAGAGAGAGTTTCAGTTGGTCTTGGCTTAGCGCCCCATCATCTTGGAATGAGTATGAATGGCGGCAACAGATCTGTGACTGACAGATTAGATGTAGCCTTGTATGATAAGATTAAAAAATATCAAAAACTTTTTTCAGAAGCTGTTAGACTTCACATCTTTAATGAACTCTTATTTGAAGCAGGATACGATCCAGTTTTAAATCCATCAACCGAAGGCATCTCAGACAGGTGCTTCTTCAAGTTCAATGAAATAGACGTAGATACTCAAGTTAAAAAAGAAACTCATATTATACAAAAATTTGTTAATAATTTGATAGGAATCTCTGAAGCAAGATTAGAGCTTAATCTTGATCCAGAATTTGACGACAGTGAGCTGTTTGCGTCAATGCAAAGTAAGCTTCAGATGGATATGATGAACGCTCAAGCTCAAATGAAAACCACAGCTGATTCAGACAAGCAAGATTCCTCAACAGGAGGAGCAAGAAACCTGCCGAATAGAAGAAGAGGCGCTGGTAATGCAACCCGTCCAGCAAATCAAAATGGAAGAAACACTTCTCCAAATATTAGAAGATCAGATTTAACATGGTTGTCTGTGATTGAAAATGTTTTAGAAAAAGACTATAATGTAGTGTACACTGAAGAAGAAAAAAAGGAAAAAGATAATAAATGAGTCTAGTAATTATGTCCGAACTTTCAAAAACATATCTTCAAGAAGAAGATGCAATTAAAGGTTTTAAAACAGCAGTTGAAAACAATCAGCTACGTCTTGCTATGCAGATTCTTTCTGAAATAGTAGATGCCTTTGCAGAAGGTTTTGATATCATTTTTAATTCAAGCGAGGATGATCAAAGTGAAACTCCAGAAGTAAAAAATGAACCAAAAAAAGTCGAAGAACAAGTTGAAAAGAAAGTCTCAAATAAAAAGTCAGAGCCAAAAGAAGAGAAGCTTAAAGACTCAGATCAATGAAATTAATCATAGGCTGCCCAATCTATAAAAGAGATTGGATTCTTCCAGATTGGATCAGATGCATACTGAAACAATCTGTTCATATGTCTGAAATAGGATTTGTTTTTGAAGTATCTCCAGATGATAATCCTACAGTACAGTCTTTGTTGGCTTGGAAGCGAATTGACAAAAATATTCCACTATTTGAAATAGTTGAAAGAAAAGACATTCCTCATTTTGAGCATCAAAATAATGGTAGGCAGTGGACTCTGTCAAAATACCACAATATGATTAATATGAGAAATTCAATATTATCTAAAGTCAGAGATATTAAGCCTGATTTTTACTTTAGTTTAGATTCAGATATTTTGATAGAGAATCCAAACACTCTAGAACTTCTAATAGCCCATATTCAAAATGGAGCAGACGCCGTTTCTCCATTGATGTACATGACCCCAATAGGAAAAGATTATCCAAGTGTAATGTCCTGGAAAGATAAAGCTGGCGAAAAAGCATTTAGAAGAAAAGATTATCCAATAGGAACCTACTTTCAATCGGATATAATAATGGCAGCAAAAATGATGTCAAAAGATGTTTATATGAATGTAGATTATGAATTTCACCAACAAGGTGAAGACTTAGGCTGGTCTAAAAACGCAGCAACTAAGAACTACAGTCTGTACAGCGCATCGTACATATACTCTCCTCATATAATGTCTCCAGTTCACCTAAAAGAGTATAGGCAAAATAAAGACTTAAGAAGTTCTGAACTACTGGACAACCTATCAAAAGTCTGATATATTTATATAAAATTGTTTAATGTTATAAAAAGAAATGTACTATATTTTATAGTTCAATCCAGAGGTTTAAAATGAGCTTTGATTTTATAGAGAGTTTTACGGTAGAGTTTCCTGACTTGACCGAGTCTAAATATAATTTTTCTGAAAACTTCAATGCTAACCATGGTTTAATAATAGAAGTAGCTGCTATCCACGAGCGGATTAACAGCAAATTATAATAATTATTCATCAGCAGAGCTAGAAAAGGCTCTCCAGTCATGGGTTGAGCCCTATCCAAAGCCAATCATTATGAATCATGATTTAAGCTCTGAGCCCATAGGCAGAGTGATGGCCGCAAAAATGGAAAAAGAAGAAGATGGGGCAGCTTACGTAAGATTGCAAATAGCAATTACTGACCCAGTTGCAGCTCAAAAGATAGCAGATAAAAGATACCTTACAGGTTCAGTAGGGGGAAGAGCCGGCAAGGCAGTCTGCTCCATATCCGGAGATGACCTGGCCAAAGAAGACGCCAATGGAAGGCCAAAGTTCCCAAAGTATAAAAGAGGACAAGTTTATAAGGGAAAATTAGCCTTTATAGACATGCAGGATATATCATTTAAAGAGTATTCTTTCGTCAATCAACCAGCAGATCAAAGATCTGGAGTTAGAAACGCAAAGGCTCCAGGAGATAAAGTCGCCTTGGCAGACTCAGATAATTGGGTTGCAAGAAGTAGTGCTTTTGTTCTCCACATGGATCAAGAAGATATTATATCATTAGAGGAAAACGAGTCCATTCTTAAGAATATGAAGAAGAAAGAATCAAGACCAGTTTACCTACATACAAAAGGAGCCTTCTTGGCGGCAATGGCCATTCAAGAAAGCGAAAATAGCAATAGTATAGAGAAATCATTACTATTTAATAAAGATTCAAATAAAACAACATCTGAGGAGAATATAAGTATGGAAGACGCTCAGGTAAAGGAAGATATTCTGACTGTAGCAGAAGAGCTAAGTCAGGATCTCTCTACAATTGCCGCAGCTTCTACGGATACAGTAGAAGAAAAGCCAGCAGAAGAAAATGCTGTTGAAGAAAATGTTGAAGAGAACATTGAACAACCTGCCGAAGAACAAAAGCAGGAAGAGATTTCTGATGACAATTCGGAAAAAGCGGAAGAACAAGCTGAAGAAGCTGTTGATTCTGAAAAAGCCGAAGAGTCACCAGAAGCATCAGAAGAAAAAGCTGATGCAGAAAGTCCTGAAAAAGAGGAGATCAAATCCGATGACCTCACTGCCCAAGAAAACGAAGGCGCTGAGCAAGGAGATGACGAGAGTCAAAATTTGATCAAGTCTTTGCAGGAAGAAAATGCTCGCTTAAAAGCAGCACTTCACAAGACTCTTGCAGAAAGAGTTGTTGATACCAAGATTGCTCTTGGCTTAGAATCAGCAGGCGATAGAGATAAGCTAGTCGAGGATCATGCTACAAGAACAGCATCTTCTTTGGCCGATAGCTTAAGAGATCTCGCAAAGCTTCCTGAGAAAAAGACAAAAGCTTTTGAAGTTCCAACAATGGAATCAGAATTGGCTGTAGCAGAAGAACAAAACGTTGTTACAGTTGATGAAAAGCAAGAAGAAAAGGAAGTCAAAGCTGAAGGAAGCTTTGAGCAGCTTTTCGTAGATGCCCTAATGGGTAGACGTAAACTCTAATAATCTGATAGGAGATAAAAAAAATGAGTTTAGCAAAATTCCGTAAGGTACATGCCAAAACAGGTGCCGGTCGTTTCGTAGTTTCTGAGGGCATTGCTCCAGCAGCTTACTTGCTTCCACATCCTGGCTTGCCAACATGGTACCTGGATTCAGAAGATGACCGCTTTGAGATCGTTCTTACAAAGGGAACAATTCTCTCAGTAGTCGCAGACAGCAATGGTGATGCAAGAGTTGTTCCAGCAAACGGAACAAGTGGAAGCGTTACCTGGGGTGATACAATGAGCGGTTGGGATCCACTAGATGGAGCCACACCAAGCACCACAACAGGCTCAACAGATACAGTTGCAGTAGCAGCTTACTCAAAGCCAATTGGTTGCGCTCAGTATGACCTTTATCGTCCATTTGACAAGGGAACCTCGCAAGGCGCAGGCTTCATCACCCATGGTTACGTTGAGTATCCAATGGTTGATGGCGTAAACGCCGATGTAGCAGTTGGTTCACTCGTCAGAGCAGATCACATGGGTCGCCCAGTGGCATTGTCAAATGCCGATGCAGGTGACTACCCATGGTTGCAAGTTGGTAAGGTAATTGAGGTAGAGAAGTTCGCAACGAACTTTGATGACGGCCTCCTTTCCTACATGCAACTCCCATCAGATCCAGGTGCACTAAAGACAGTATTTGAGCTCACACGCTCAGGTGCCTACAGTGGTAAGCTCGGTATACGCGCTAACCTGGATGTAAACAATGTCATTGGCGCATTCCGCGTCAACTTGACCCTATAAAGAAAGATAACAGGAGGAAAATCCTAAGATGAGTAAGACAATCC
>Ga0208161_1000419_pt1 | contig 24369 bp, 19 predicted proteins | sample CB_VirMetaG_3_FD_184538 | JGI IMG/M metagenome (GOLD analysis project Ga0208161, IMG submission 184538) | Freshwater to marine saline gradient viral communities from Chesapeake Bay - CB_1508_1S Viral MetaG (SPAdes) (version 4) | ecosystem: Environmental > Aquatic > Marine > Coastal | place: USA...
CGGGATGAAGGCTTTTCGGACCCCACCGTCGTGCGGTAAAGCTGCGAAATTAATGCCCCCAAATCGATTCGATGGTCGAGTGGTGAGTGTTTTAAAATTGTATTGCGTATAAACGAAATCTTCTTCGGTTTCGTAAAAATGTTTATTGAACTCATCTTTATCTATTTTTAATCCATTACGCTCAATAGCATTAAACACCAATGTAGCTTTGTCATTATAGAACGGGTTTACCACGGTATTAACGCGGTGCTCCAAATCGTCATATATTTGCTCACAAACCTCATAGTGTTTAGTAATCGGCACGAGTTGGTTTACTGTTAATAAATCGGGAAATCTATTATATAAAATGGTGTGTGCTGTTGTTTGAGGTAGTATATACGGAGGAAAGGCTAATGTTATGTCTACAAGCTGTTTTAAAATTGTGTAGTGTAGGAATTCTTTCTTGTCTCTAACGTAAATCTTATCTAACCCTTTTAACCACAAATAAATCTCATCCTCAAATAAATTTTCACATTCGGGGTGAGAAACAGGTAGAACATATCCCTTGTGACCTTGAATAGGTCTTACATAAAAGGCTATAATTGAGTTTTGTATTGGATGTTGATATGGGTTATTAGGGATAACCTCTACAAACACTTCTTTAAAACCACTATTTTGTAACCTTTCAAATTGTTCTTTATTTTCAATTAACCAAAACATTTGGGTAAATATACAAAACTAATTTGTGTAAACCAAATTTTATCCAATAGAATTATAAGTTACAGTATACGTAAATTCTTTAGGTGGTAAATCTAAGTTACTAAACTTAGTTAAATCAATCAAGTAAAGTTCTAAATTAGGAACTTTATTAGCTTGAGTAGTAACAAAAATAACTTTAGAATTAGTAGATACAATTTCTTCTTCAGTACCAGTAATTCTCCAAGGTAATTTAAAAGCAGTATATCTTTCATAATCCCAACTAGGATTACGTTGGAGGATATTATTATAAGTTGATTTATGTACTTCTAAATAAGTTTGGTTTACTATGTCAAATAATATATAACGGATAAAACTACCATTTTCATAATCCTGAGGAGTAAGTTCTGGGATATATGATATAGGAATGTTTTTAGTTTGGGAAGTATTAACTTGGAAATAATTAAAATAATTACTATTACGTTCTAAAGAGTTTTCAAATATCATATTTCCAGGAAAAACATTAGAATCAATATCTGCTATATCTCCTATTACAATTGGGGGGTTAGTTAATCCGTTTTGACTTAAAAATGACGCAGTTTGAGCATCTACTTGATTTGAAATAGATACAATTTCTTCTGAGGAATCATTATAGGGAGTGTTACCTGTAAAGTGTCTTCCAGTAGAAAGAGTATGATAAGAACCTCTATATGGTTGACCATTTGCTAAAAAAACAAATTCTCCACCATTAGTGTATAAGTTACCTAAGTATCTATGTTCAGGAATATATCTCATTACGGTTTAAGTGTTGGTGCTGGGGTCCAATTTTTAGAAGTATCGGCATATGATTTACCATAAGTATCCATATCCGTATTAGGAGTTCCTATAACTGCAATTTTAAAGTATCCTTCTGGGATTTTGTCAAATATTCTAGCTACAAAAGCTGCTGAGGCTTCTTTTTTAGCTGTATAAGTTTTTCCAGTCTTTTCTTGGAGAACAGTACCAGCTTGGGCCATTGTAGCAGTTTCACTAGTTTCAAAATCAGGGATAGGAAGTATACATCCTTCAGTCCATTTTTCATTTACACCACGGTGAATCATAACTTCAGATCTTCCTGGTGGGTTTGGGGTTACATGGAAGCAATTACCATATTTATGGTGGTTGCTTATTTTGCGACATCCATAGCCATTAGGGTTAGGAACAATGCAACTTACTTTATTTTTATTATTTCTCCAAGGTAGTTCCATTGTGTAACCTAATTTTTCACGACTTCCGTCATCATTTACATAGCTTAGTTCACCTAAGGTAGCTAGGAGTTTTCCGGATCCATTATTGTATGTGACTTCTCTTAATCGTTTAACTTCTAATCTTAAAGGAGCTGGTTCTTTAATAGGAGCATAACTTGTAGGGCCTGATGGGCTTGGAGAATTTCCACCTCCACCACTAGAAGGTTTTCCTTGGTTGCTAGTTATTTTTAAGACTGGGTTAGGGTCAGTAGCACCAAATTGATTATAGGTAAGGGAATCTAAAGTAGTAGTCCACCCTCCTTTGTCTATAGAATGGTTTATTCCTTTAACTACAAATTGTAAAGTTTCATTATATTGTTCTGGGAGAATTTCGTTGGTGATAGAAAATACATCATAAATTCTCATACCAGATAAACCATCCATTTCTAATGTTAAATTAAATGGTATAAAGAAATTACCAGGAGTATCTTCTTGTTTAGTAGCTAAACCTAAATAATAATTAGCAAATTCAGTATTAGCACCATATGCTGCTCTTAAATCTATATCACTAGATCCTTTACTACCTCTTTGTTTAATTAAATCATATAAAATTTGTTTATTATTTAAGTATACTTCATTTTGGTTTGTGGATTCTTTATTAGTTTGGTTAGCAGTATAAGCGTCTACTTTAGAAGGATTTACCCTGTCTTTTAATCCTTTATTATATAAAGAAAAAGCAGTAGCATTTTCCCCTATTTGGTTACCATTATCTTGAGATCCTACAGCGATCATAGAAGCCATATCTTTAGATAATGAACTTTCTAAAGAAATATTTAAAAGAAAACTTCCTTTATTATTAGATTCTACACCATAAGACTTAAATCTAGCTACATTAGGTTTTTTACCCGTTACTAATTGTTCTGATACTAAGGGGCTATTGTCATATATTTTTATAACATTTGTAATATAATCATACCCTACATTAAAATTATTAATCCCACCTAATGATTGTTGAACTCCATTAAGTATAGCTTGAATAAAATCTTTAAGATTTAATCTATTTTTATCATCAATATTTTCATTAATAGTTTTAACAACAAAGTTAAAATTTATTAAGATATGCATTACTTTACCTACGTAATTTTTATATGCGTAAGTTTTATCTTTTCCTAGTGCTTTATTTAGACCTGTAGAAGTCCAAGCTTCAGTATTATTTTTGTTAGAAATTTTAAAGGGAACATAACATACTCCATAATCTGTAGATATTTGTTCTGGGAATCTAGCACAGAAATTAGTATCATAATCTGAGTCTATATTAACTATAGGGGATTTATCATCATCGTATAGTAAAAGTTTACCTTCAATCATTTTAAGAAGACGACCTAAGGTTACAAAATATTCTTTACCCCCATTACCATCAGTCCATCTATAAAATTCAACATCGGCTTGGGTTTCACCTGGGGTTTTAGCAGTATTGGTACCGCTTTTGTCTATTTTTACAGACCATTTATATAAAGCAGATCCTAATTCACTAGAGTTTTTATATTGGACAAATAAAGCAGGTTCTGGGGGTGGGGGAGAACCATCTTCTGGTGGGGTGTTACTTCCTGTTGGTAAAACATCAATGTTTTTAGTTGAAAATGTTTTATTAGATTTTAAACTTTCAATTACATCGCCAGGTGAATAAGCTGTTATAGAACAATTATATACACCATTATTAAAAGACCAATTAAAATTAGTTACTCTCCCTAAAAATCCATCATAATTACCTGTACTATCTTCAACTTCATTATTTATTTCTTTAAGGATTTGATCTGTTTTTTTCCCTTCAAAAAATGAAGTAAAAGCTTTAGTATTAAAATCTTTACGAGTTTCGGTTGTATAAGGAGTTGTAGTAGAATCTAAATAAGTTGTATGACCCCATTCTACTAAAACATAATATCCTACCCTCATGTAAAGAGCCTCTAATATAGTAAATTGGTCTTTGTTAAAACATGTAAAACTTACAACTGCTTTTCTAATAGCTCCGTTATTATATGTATCTACTTTAACACTATTTATACCAGGCATAGGGCGAACTCCCCATTCTGTGCCTCCAAAACCATATGATCCTTGATTAACAAGAGATCCATCTGTAGCTACACCATACTTTAAACCTAAATTAGTATAAAAAGGAGAGTTTGATTCATCTGTTTGTCTATTTACTCCTACAGTACCACCAAACAAAACATGTTCTTTAGCAAGTTCATTTCCTGTAACTTGAAATGAACCTGTTGCTACTATATCTACAGAAGAAGCCATACGTAACCAAGGAGTTTTAGATACGTATTTTACAAAAGAATCATCTAATCTAAACTGTTGAGACAAGACATTTTGTCTAGTTTCTATTTGATCAATAACCCAAGGTTTAAAAGAGTTACCTACTATATTAGCCATAACTTAAGAATTTAGAGTTCGGTAAGAAGCTAAAACTTCACTTACATTGTTAGGGATTCTTAATTGAGTTCCAGTTGGTATATATAATGAATTAAAAGAAAGTGTAGGGTTAGCTGATGAGATTATCCAATATAAAGAAGAATCTCCATAATATTGTTGAGCTAATATATCTAATCTATCATTTGAAACTGTAATTACATAGATATCGTTTTCAGATAAGGGTATTTCAGGGTATTTGGTACCCTTATAATATTCTCTTCCTTGAGAATTTTTTAATACTTGTATATTTTTATACCTATTCATCATATAATATCTTTAAACTACCCCACCTTCTATTACTTGTTCAGATGTAACATTAGGGTTACCTAATCCTAACAACATCGCCCTTTTTTGAGGAAGAACGTTGTGAATTGGGAAGAAGTTAATAGATAAATCCATATACATTGGCATTTGTTGAGTATCTGTGTCTCTTACTACTTCTCCAGCTTCATCTACTTTTTTAGCAATTTCCCAAGGAGTTTCATCGGCAATAGTTATATTTACACTTTCTATAAACCCTGGAACATCATTAAGGTAATTACCTAGGGTTAAATATACAATATTAGGTCGCATAAATCCACCTTGAGAATAATCTGGGGCGGTTAAGGATGCGATGTAATTAACTTTAGAAGAAATAGCATTTAATTCATCTTTTGATAAAGCTGCTACTTTTAAAGTAAAACTAAATGATCTACTAAAACTATTATAAGTTTTAAAGGTTTCTGCTCTACCTACATAACTAAAGTCATTAAACCCAGCTGTAAAATTATCTGAAATACCTGAAAGGTAGGCTCTTAAGTGGAGAAATTCTTTAGTACCGTTTGTAGAATCATTATCTAGTACTGCTAGGTAAAATCTAATAAAATCTAAATCTTGTAATTCTCGATCAACTTGAGTACTAGAATATATAGGTTTTAAAGTAAGAGGATCAGCAACCGTTTTCCCATCAACTGTTGTAGAGTTTTGGTACTGATTTTTTCTAATATTACTTTTTAAACCTGAATCTGGGAGTTGGTAGGTTTTTGTTCTATTCCATTTGTTATATGGAGTAAATAATAACTTTTCTTTGATTTGGTTATCGTTGGTTTTTTCAACAATTTCCTGTCTAAAATCATAAAAAGTTTGAACAGCAGAACTATTATATACTTGGGTAGAACCAGGTTGAAATAATTTTAATTCACCTAAAAGTTTATTAGTAAACGTTAAATTTAACGTACCTAAATTATCAATGGTAGATTTATTGAATGTAGTATTAACCTGGCGTTTAATGTTGGTAAATCCAATTCCTCCCACGGAATTAGGGCCACCACCATATCTTAAAATATTATCAGGGTTTGAAGTTACCCCGTATTGCTTATTTATATCATTAACATTGCCCGAAATTTTGTTATTATATAAATTATATAATCTATTTTGTTGGGGGGTTTGTTTATTTTGTGTATCAGTAATGTATTGATATAAAATTGTAGGATCAGTAAATAAAAATGGTCTAATTCCATCTTTAGATACGTGTAAAAATCCTGTAGGGTCTGCTACTTGGGTAAGTGTATTTAAAGGATTATAAATCCTTTTAGGTTGTCCTACAGGTTTTGTGTTTAATCTAGCTAATAATTCTTGTTTAGCTATAAAAGCAAAACTATTTGGGTTTTTAGTATCAGAAAAGAATTTTAATAGCCTGCTTTCATTTTCTAAAGTAGTTTGTAATCTTAAACTACCCCCCCTTAAAATAAAATCTCCAATAGATTGATTAGCAAAATTGTTAATCTCAGGAATGGGAGTAGTAATATAAGGTTGATTACTACTTCCACCCCCAAAACGGTCTCTTCCGAATCTAAGAGACTTAAGATCGGTTTTTAAATCAAGTAAGGGCATTAAATACTACTTATGGTTTACCTCCAGTATATGGGTTTTTATCACCATATCTGTTTTTGTTACCGCTATTGTTACCTGACCCAGTAGGTCCATTCCCACCACGTGGATCATACTTAGAGCCTCCTTTGTTGTATTGGCTAAGGTTGTTTCTGTCGTCTGGCATTGTAATTAAATTTAAGTTAAACGTTTATTATAAATATTAGTTTGATACAGAACGATAAGAGGTAGACATAGTTGATCCTACTCTACTTCCATCTAAGTAAACATTACCTCCTGCTTTAACTGCTTGAATTAATTCATCTAGTTTAGCGTAGAATTCATTTAATGGAATTACGGCTTCAGATCCGGCTTCACCTACTAAAGCTCGTGTAGGACGTGTAACTATACCTCCTGTGGCCATTTCAGTAGATGCGGTAGGTGTTATAGTACCTGCTCTTTTAAAATCACGAGAAGCAATAGCTGTATCCATTGCTAAAGATAAACCTGTACCTAATCCAGGTACTGCTAAATCTAAAAGGCCTAAACCTGCTGAGCCGGCTTCCATAGCAGCTCCTTCTAAATCACCTTTTACAAGTCTATCAACAGCAAATCCTAAACCTACTAATGAACCTAAAATTGGGATTCTTTTTAATAGTGTTTTTCCTCCTAATTTAGCTCCAGTTTTAGCTGCTGTTTTAGCTACACTTTTACTTGCAACTGCTGTGCCGGCTTTAACAGCGGATTGAGCAGCAGCTCCCGATACTTTTTTACCAGTAGTTTTCATTACAGCTGAAGTGACTTTAGCTCCTCCACCCCCACCAAAAAACTTACTAAGGCCAGAAGCCGAACCTTTAAGTTTATTAAAGGTTTTTAATAAACCTCTAAATTTCCCAAATAAAGCAAGGCCTCCAATACCGGTTAAAATACCAGCAAATAGTTGAGCATTATTTACTATAGCATCTAATGAGGTTTTAATACCTGGTAGAATTGTTTTGGCTAACGTATCCATAGATTCTGCCATTTTTGTCTGGGCTAGAACCATTTGTTCTTGATTTGATAGATTATATTCTTGTTGGTCAAATGCTTCTCTACCGAATTTATTCATTATTTCTTTCCTCTTTAAAGCAGCGTCTTCATATTTACCTGCTTTCATAAGAGCATTAACTATGTCCATTTGTTTAGCAACTTCTTTATCTTTTTCTTCTAAGCTAGAAAATCCTAATTTAGATAAAGATTTTTGTTCAGTTATCATATTAGCTAATTCTTCTCGACTCATTCCGAGAGCTTTAGCAACAGCTTCTTGTTGGAAACGATTTTTACCTGCAAATACATTTTGTATGGCAGCATTTTTAGATATTTCTTCACCTAATGTCGCCATATCCCCATTAAATGCAGCTGTACGAGCTTTTTCTAAATTAAGCTCTTTACCAGTCATTAATTCAGCTTCAAGCTCAGCTGCAATAGATGATTCAAAATCTAATAAATTACCTGCTATATTATCTAGCTGGTTAAGGGATAATCCCATTTTTTTAGCTTGGAAAGCTGCTTGACCTAAACTTTTATTTTGGCCTTGAATAGTTAATAAAATTGATTTATTAGTACCAGCTACATCTTCTAAAACACCTTTATAATCTATAGAAAGATTATTTGCTTGTCCAAGATATTTAACTTCACCTATTAAAGTTTCAGTAAATTCTGTACCAGATTGGTTAGTTGCTAATGCTAATTTTTGAAGTTCAGCTGCTTCTTGAGTAGCTAAACCTAAAAATTTAGTCATTTTAGCAAAATTATTAGCATCTTCAGCACTCATTACAGCTGTAGTACCTAAAATTTTGGAAAAATTTTCCATAGCTTTTTGGGCTTCAGTGCCCGCAATACCATGGGTTACAGCATCATTAAGAGACATAGCTAACCCTTCAGCAGCTTTTCGACTTATATTTAATTGACGAGCTGCAGAAGTAGTTCTTTCATCTAAGTTAGTAACGGCGGCTGATATATTAACTACAGCTAATTTAGAAAAAAGTGTACCTGTTTCTTTGAGTCCAGCTGCTGAAGCTTTCCAAAAATCTGCTCCCTCATCATAATATTTTTTATTAAATACATCTGCTGCTTTAGAAAGTTCATTAAAAGCTTTACCTATTATAGGGATATCACTAACTACCTCAGCTATTCCTTTAAAAGGATTAATTGCAGCTACTTTTTTAACGGTTTCATTTATATCCTCAAAACCTTTTCCAATTTGTTCAGTATATTGAGCACTATTTCCTAAGTTTTCTACAACTTTATCTAATATTACTTTTTCTTTTTTAGTAGCATTTACAGACTGTTGCCTAAAAACTCGTATTTTGGATTCAAGTTGAGCTTGTTTGGATAAAAGATTTTGTTGTTTTTTAACAAAATCTTGAGCTCTTTTACGATCTTTAAGATCTTCTTTAGTAAATCCTGCTAGTTCTTGAGCTGATTTAGCAAGGTCAGCTGATAATTTAGCTGCATCCCTAATACCTGCTGAAAAGTCTTTTGAGTCTCTAGATAATCCTTTTAAGGCATCTCCAATATCTGTGTATACGTCCTTAAATTCTGTACCGAGATCATTAATTTTTTTAATCTCGTTGTTAACATTTTTTAAATTATCGGATAGAGCCATTTAGAATATTTTATTATAAATATTAAAAGGCATCATTTTTTTGATGCCTTTGTAATATAACTTGGAGGAGTTATTTTTTTCTTTTGATCTGATCCGGCTTGTTTTATAGATGGGTCATTCCAAGTTTCTTTAGGTTTAGATTGAGCTTCATGAACTTTACGAATTTGGTCAAAAGTAAACTTACGTAACCATATAGGCATATTATAAACAGTGTTCCAATCATAACCACCATTTCCATAATATACTATTTCGTGAATTTGAGTAAATAAAGCTCCTCTATGCTCAGGCGTCAGGCCAAAAAAAGCTAACAGTAATTGGGAGAGTAGCCTCCTCCTCTACCCCTTGACTATTAACTAATGTAACGTCCATATCCATGTCTGGAGCGATTTGGTTGTAATATTTTCTAAATTCTCTAGCATCTTTAGCTAAGAAATAATTATTAACAAACTCTCTAATATCTTTTTTTTCACGTGAACCATTTATTGAAGTAATCATAGTTCCTAAACGAGCTGTAACGTCACTTGAATTATTTTTATTGATTTTTTGTAATCCTTTAAGTTCAGCATCAACTGCTCTTTCGTCTTTATGAGATAAGATTTTAAAAGTTAAAGTATTTCCTGAATGAGGAAGAGTAAAAGTAAATTCATTAGAAGTAGCAGCTAAAAAATCTGGATGGAGTGGTTTAGCTTCGATTTTACTTAGATCGATAACTTGTTTTTCTCCTTCATAATCTAATTCATATGAAGCACCATAAGATAAAATACGAGCGGCAATCATAATTGCGTTTTTATCTCCAATAAGTAAATCTTCGTAATTAATTTTACTAACAATTAGGGATTTAAGTAATCTATCAATTACTTCTCCACTTCTAATCAAATTCTGGTTAGTAAGGATATCTTCTTCTTTAGCCGTCATGTATTTCATTTCGACTTTTCCAGAAGCTAAAGGAGATTCAGGAGGATAAATTTTACCTTGAGAAGGTAATTCTACAACCTCGGTTGGAATGTTAAATTCTGCCATAAATTTTTATTTAATAATAACTGTTATCGAGTATAAATATCAATATAAAAAAAGAGCTTGACATAGCCAAGCTCTCTTTCAAAATATTTTGAATTTCTTTATTAGAAGTTCAATACGCAGTAATCCATTCCGATAGTTAATGAGATTTCCTGTGCAGTTTCAGTTTCATCCCAACTTAAATCAGCAAATGTTCCTGATTTAATAAATGCACCTTTAATGATCCATTCTGAAACAATGTCACCTACAGGGCCTAATACATCAATAGTTAAGTCTTTCTTATAGAAATCACTATAACCATCTCTACCAGTTACTGATTCGTGGTGTAAACGTACCCATTCCATAGCAGCTTGAGCACCTGAAGGAGTAATAGGATCAAATAAAGTCATTGTAATATCATTCCATACTAATTTACCTTTTACTTTACGGTAAACGTTAATGTGATTTAATACAATTTCGTTTTGTTCGAATCCTAGGCCTGAAAGACCTTTAATCATAAAGCTTGGGAAACCATCTACATAGAGGATAAACCTATTAGCTAATTTTGGTTCAAAAGCTGTGAAAAATATTTCGTTTGGATCGATTACTGCCATTTTGCTATAATTATTTATTTATTATAAATATTCAATTTTTAAACTCTTACGCTGGGAAAGTAGCTCCAGTTGGTAAAATGTTAAAGTCTAAGTAAATGAATTCAGCTGTTCTAGTTGGCTGTAAGTAAATAGCACCAATTAACTGGTTTCTATCAATTACATCCGGAGTGTTATTAGAATCGTCCATTACTACTTTGAACGCGTATAAACCTTGACGTTGTACTACTGATTCTAAGTATGGGTTAACTGCTGCTAAGAAGTTATTTCTTGTAGCAATAGTATTTTGTTCAAATACTAAGTTTTTAGCTACTTGAGAAATATAAGACTTAAGAGAAATTAACAATCTTCTAACATTTACTCTATCAAGAGCAGATGCTTGTCTTTGTAAAGTTTTCTGACCATATACTACAACACCAGTTCCTGGGAAAGAAGCAATTGGGTTAACATTACCGTTGTAAAGTTCATTTCTGTTAGCTTGAGATAATTTTCTTTCAGGGCTAATTACTGTAGTTAAACCACCTCTATTAATACCTGCTGGGGCAAACCAAGGCTCACTTACACTATCGTTATACACGTAAACACCACCAATCATTGTTGAGGCAGGTACCCATACTTGCTGACCTGAATCTGGGTCAAGAGTTTGCAACCAAGGCCAGTAAGTAGAAGCGTATGAACTATTTCTACTATTAGCTTGAGTTACAACACCTGCAATATTAGATCCGTATCCTACCAAATCTACTACGTAAATACTATCACCTCTTGTTTGGGTATTTGAAATTGCTGTAGTTACTTGTGAAGTATGATCTTCGTTAAGCAGACCAGGAGTTAATAACATATTAAATGCGTAATCATCTTGGTTTGAAAGAAGATTTAACATAAAGTTATAATCACTCCCTACTAAACCTTGTGTTCTACTGTCACCACCATTTCCAATAGCAGTAAACATATTATTAGCTCCATTAACACTGATAATATCACCAGCTCCACCAGCAAACGTACCGGCATAAGATCCACTACCTACTCCTGGAATAGATCCAGTATAAATTGATTTGGCATTACCTGCATTATCAAAATAGTTAGGAGTTTTAGAGTTTACATTAGAAACTCTTACGTATCTTGAAGCATTACGGTATGAACCTGAAACTTCAATATAATTTTCTGAAGAATTGTAGTTAAAGCTTTGATCACCAATTACTTTAGCAACGTAATTTACAGCTGTAGGGTCTAATGATAAGTTAGTCCATGTTTCTAAAACATTTTTACTATTATTATTATCGTCACCTCTTCTAACTAATAAAGTAAAGGTACCATCAGCAGATGATGAGTTAGCAATTTCCCATCTAATGTTATTAACTGACCCTGAAACAAGTGAACCTGAACCACCAGTAATTTCATTTACACCGTTTGATGCTGAGTTGTTAAATATAATACCTTTATCAAGAGCTTCAAGTGTAAATGCTATTTGACCTCCTTCTGAAGAAGAAATCTCTGCTGAAGCATAATCCCAAGTACTAGAACCTGATACTACTCTGGTTACTAATAAAGAATCACCTCCGTTTTGGAAATAATTATAAGCTGCTATTGAAGTTAGGAAAGAGTATTCATCACTCGCACTAGTAAAAGTAGTTCCAAATCTGTTTTGGTAATCCGAGTAAGAAGTTACAAGCGTAGGAATTTCTACCGGACCTTTTACGGTAGGACCAACGATAGCGGCACCCACATTTACTGGTTGCTGCTGGATAAATGACTGGTCGTTTTCTCTTGCTAATACACCAGGTGATACTAAAGTTTCTGCCATTTTAATAAGGTTGTTATTTTATAATAAATATGTAAAAAAAATTTAAAAATTAATTATTTTTTATAAATTCTCCTGTTTCTACATTAATAGAACCTTCACCATATTTATCTTGTAACTCTTTAGCTAATTGATTTTTTTTAATACTTAAATCTAAAGTTTTTTGTATTTCTTCAGATTTTTTGTTTTTTAGTAACTGAATGTTTATTTCGAGTTCACCTATTTTAGCGACAAGTTCAGATTCGATAGTTTGAAGTTCTTTTAATTTGATTTGTTCGTCTGTGGTTAAATATATTTTATCCATATATCATAAATATTAAATTATTTTTTATTAATTAAGTAATTTTGAACGGCTTCAAATACTTGATTTGGAGTAATTGATTTTTGACAAATGTGTTGTTTATTAGTTCCTTTCCAAATAGGACACCAATCCCAATCACCAGCATCAAATACAAAGTTACGATTAGTCCAACATGGAAAACATACATCATTCATAATACGAGTAACATTACCTGTAAATTCATGTCCATTTTCAGCAAATCCATTAATCATAATAGTATGTTTACCTACAGCCCAGTTTAACCATGACAATCCAGAACCTAATCCTATAAATAAATCAGCATGATATAAGTAACTAGCTACTGTTTTAATATCTTTTCCGTATACATTAGTTACACCATCAATTTTGAATTCATTTTTAGTTAAAGATACTACTTTATATCCTTCATCTATTAATTTTTTAGATAATTGAACCCAATAATCGTAAACCCATTCTTTACAACCTGAAGTAGCATTTGGACCTATTACGATATATTTGTCTTTAAATGGTTTGTTACCTTTATTAAATTTAATACCGTAGTTAAGTTCTTTGTACTCTAATCCTAAAATATCACTTGAAGTAGCTTGCATTGGGATAGTATTACACTGACGAGGATGCATATCAAAATTTTGCCATCCACCTTTATCATCTCTAAACCAACCTATTTTGTAGTGAGCTAGGCATCCTGTAGAATTTCCAGGCTTTAACCATTCAATATCTTTATATGCTGGGAGTTTTTGGAACCAATCATTATGGAATGTAGATAAGATAACTTTACATTTATGTTTTTTAGCAAATTCAACAGCATAAGGAGTCCATCCTAAAGTATCACCTAAAGAACTTGAATCTAGAGAAATTAGTACACGTTGACCTTCTAATTCCAAACGTGAAACTTCTTTTCCATTTACTTTAATTAACCAAGGAATATAATATTGTTTATTACAAACGGTCCACATATTATTTTTAATAATTTGTTTGTGGATTACTTCGTTAGTTTCCCTGTTAATAAATTCTACCTCGTATTCTTTAGAAACATTACCTAAAATTTCAACTTTAGGTTTACCAATGTAACTAACGTGAATCGTATTTGTATCTTCTGGTTCTTGGTAATTATCAATAAATTCTTGAAGTGTTTTAGCACCAATTTCACCTACACGTTCCCAATTAAAATCACGATGAATAAATTTTGCTTCTTCAATAGCACGTTTTTTATGGTCAGTATAATTCTCAAAAGCATTACGCATTACACGAGCTAAATCTTCAAAATCAGGCTCATAATAGTTACCTACTACATTATTAAAGTGATTATAATTAGCATCTAATGCTGGGCGTTCACCTAATACTTTAACTGGTAAACCTCTTCCTTTAGCAAATTCTAATTGGGCACAACAATCTGAGTAAATAGCTGGGGTTCCACATGCCATTGCTTCAATTAATGGTAAGTTCCATCCTTCGCTACGAGCACAAGATAAAAATACATGACCATTTTTAATATAGGTAATATAATCTTCTCTTGATGGAAAATGTTTAATTTTAATACGTGGATCTTCTAAACCAAAATGTTTTAAACGATTTTCAGTTGATTCTAAACCATCGCCTGAGAATGGGTTATCAATAGAAACGATTAGATCAACGGGTTCGTTTGGTTTGAATTCTTTAAGGAAGGTTTCAATTATTTCCTTAGTAGATTTTCTGTAATCCCAACGCCCAAATACAATAAATTTAAAACGACCATCTACATAATCAAGTTTAGTAACAGGATCTTCTGGGAAGAAAGTTTTAGTATCTACACCTTCGGGTACTACTTTTACTTTGTTTGGATCTGCTCCCTGAGCGATAGTACAATCAGCTTGCCATTGAGAAGGAAACCATAATTGATCATATTCTAAAAGTTTATTAAAAAATTGTTCAGGTTGTAATGTAGATTCCCAAACGTTATATGCAATTTTAGGACCTACATAATCATCATAAAAATAATGGTGGTTAGTTTCTTCTAAAACTAAATTAACATTATGTTTAAATTCATTAGGATAATCTGAATAAATAGGGAATTCACTTCTAGTATCTTTCCCAGTCCATAAAGTTTGTTCTACTAATAATTTTTTATCGGTATCATTAATATAATCCTCACCATTATGAGGTTCATTATTAGGCCAATTCCAGTTTTTACCTATAGTAAAATTACGAACTTTTAAATCAATATGTTTTGATAAACTTCTAAAAAAATCACGAGTATGATTATTATAACCTGTTGTGCCTACATACGAGGCGTGAGCATAAACTTTTGGTTTTTTCATTATCTTAAAATTTGAGGTCCTCCATCTTTACCACGATTATTAAACCCACTAAGAATACCATTCATAGGGGTATAAAATTGTTTTAGATGCCAATATAATAAAGTTTCATTAACAAACCTATCTCCATATTCATATTCAAAATCTGTATCATAAAATTGTGTATAGAGCATATTAGGAAATACGTTATGGTATATTTTCATCACTTCATAACCACCTACAGCAAAATAATCGTTAATTTGTTCAGCTGTAAACCAATGAGGTGGGTAAGCAAAGTAGTTTAATTTACTAGGGTCTAATTTAGTTATATCTGTTAAAAAAGGGCAATTATTAGCTACGTTATGAGTAAATAATAAATCGTATCTTGTTCTAATATATAAATCGTATTTTTTTCCTGATTCTTCTATTAAATCCCAAGCACGTTTTAACGACATAAACATTCCCATTTGAGAATTAAGTCGTTGATTATTAGGCCCCTTAATATCAGTAGCGTCAAATGTTATTAATTTTTCAAATAGATAATCTTTAGGTTGGTAAAGTTCTAATAATTCATCATATAAATTATCTTTTACTTCATAAGTTTTTTCTAATTTACCTTCATTAAAAAAATTATACTTATGAAATTCTTTACCTACCCAAGCATGAAGATAAACATCAATATCATACTTATCAAGAAACCATTTTTTTAGTTCCTTAAAACCTTGTTTATATCTACGCGGTTGGCCGCTTACTGTCATTGCTATTTTCATCGTAATATTTTAACTCCGTCTAAATTTATAGGTTTAAAATCTTGATGCGACTGGTGTTGAATGTGGTATTGTTTTAGGTGCCACAATAATATAGCTTCATTATAATACTTATTCTCACCTAAGGCTTTATCATAATCTTTATCTAAAAATAAATAATAAACTAGATTAGGGAATATATTATGGTAAACTTTCATAGCATTATAACCCCCAATAGCAAAAATATCATTTACAGTCATATCACTATTTATATCTCTTACACGGGTAGGATAATGAATTTTAGCTGGGTCTAATTGGGAGATATCATTAATTAAAGGGTTATCTAATCTTAAAAAATGATCAAAAAATAAATCATATCTAGCCCTAATAACATAATCATATTTAACCCCAGAGTTTTCTAATAATTCCCAAGCTCGTTTTAAGGAAAAAAACATTCCCCACTGTGAGTTAATTCTTTGAAAATTTAAAAAATTACTATTATCAAAATTAATAGGGGTTTCAAATAAATGATCTTTAGGTTGATATAGTTCTAATAATTCATCGTATACACTAGTTGTAATATCATACTCTCTTTGTATTTCATCATAATGAAATTTATAAAATTTAGTATCAATCCAAGAATGTAAATACACGTCAATATCATAACGGTCTAAAAACCATTTTTTGAGTTGTTTAAAACCCATTTTATATCGACGTGGTTGACCACTTAATGTTAAAGCTATTTTCATCGTATAATACCTGCAGTATACCAAAGAGGGTTTAAACTTTCAATAAAATTAATTCCAATTTCTTGTTTTTCCAAATGATATCTTAATAAAGCTTCTGCTACTATAAAATCAGGAGTAATTGTGCCCTCAAATAACCATTTAGGATAACCAGGATCTAAATACAAATTATATAATATATATGAAAAGTATGAATAAAATTTAGACATAGGTTCATACCCACCTACGGCAAATATATCATCCATTTCTTTAATACGAGTTGGATTACCATATTCATCTTTTTCGTAAGCAAATACATTAACTTTAGATAAATCTAATTGAGTAATATCTTTTAAAAATTGACATTCAGGAGAAACCATATCGGTAAACTTCAAATCAAATCTATACCTAATTATTATATCATATTCTATACCTGAATCTTTAACTAGTTCAAAACAAGCATAGGCTGAATAAGCTGCACTTAATATATTGTGAAGTTTATATCCTAATTTAGGGCCTTGAATTCCATTAACATCAAAGGGAATGGGCTTTTGAAATTCATAAGATACAGGTTGATATAATTTTAATATAGTTTGATAATCTTCTTCATTAAAAGTATAATAAGATTTATCTACAAATTTATGACCAGTTTCGTAAACCGTTTTAGTATCATACCACGTGTGAATGTAAACATCACAATCGTACTTATCTAAAAACCATTTTTTAAGTTCTTTAAATCCTGGTTTATAACTTCTAGGGAGACCACTAATACAAACTGCTACTTTCATCGAATAATACCTGCTGTAAAATGTAAACCAAAACTATGTACTCTATTTATATGAATGTTATTTTGTTCCATATGCCACCTTAATAAAGCTTCATGAGCTAACAAATCAGGATCTCCAACTTTTTCAACTAACCAATTAGTATGATCGGGAGTTATATACATATAATGTAAAAGATAAGAAAATAATTGAGAATATATTTCCATTACCTTAGGACCTCCTACATTAAATAAATCATCTATTTCAGTAGGTCTAAAATTACCATCATCATGTGTTCCGAAACTAAAACAATGGAAATGATCTGGGTTTAATTGGGTTAAGTCTTCTAGAAATTGACATTTAGGATCTACCATACCAGTAAATTGTAAGTCAAATCTATACTTAACTATTAAATCATAGTCAATTCCTGATTCTAAAGCTAATTTAACACTTTGTTGAGTGGATAGCCAAGCACTGAATATTCCATCTAAAGTAAATCCTAAATTACCTTTAATCCCCATATTATCAAATGTAATAGGGTTTTGATAAATATAATCTTTAGGTTGATATAAATCAAGTATATTTTGGTAATCCTGTTCTGTAAATTTATAATAACGTGTTTCGGTAAAGTTATGAGCAGAGACAAACTCTGTTTTAGTATCTTTCCAGGTATGAAAGTAAATATCACAATCATACCTGTCAAGAAACCATTTTTTTAACTCATAATAACCGTATTTGTAATTACGAGGTTGCCCACTTATACAGATAGCAATTTTCATTATTTATAATGACCTCCACCTAACCAGATTACAAATGACTTACGAGTGCCCGAAATAACAGGTGTTACTCTATGAAGCATAAACGAAGGGAATACTACAACATTACCTTTACCACGTGGAGCAGTCATAGGTTGAGTACCACCTGTCCAAAGTTGCAAATCACCACCTTCGTATTCATCTGAATCTGAAAGTTGTACTGTAATTGAAATTTTTCTAAGGTTCATTCCACCAGTAGCACCAATATCCATATGCCACTCGTATCCACCTTTTTGAGATCCATAATACTCAGTATATTGGATATTTTCAGGCATATAATCAATGTCAAATTGGAACATTTCTTGGTTTGCTTCCCAAGCAAATTCACCTAAACGATCATAAATCCATTTGGTTTGTGGGTCAAAAGGTACCCACTTAATTTGAGAATTTCGTACTTCGTCATCTTGGTGTTCACCTTCGGTAGTACCTTTAACAAAGTCTAATTGTTGAGTTAATTCTTCAATATAAACTAACTCTTCAGGGCTAAAACCTTCTTCAAACCAATAGTAGTTACTTTGATTGGCAGTTGAGGTTTTGGGGAATACGTAACGTTCTTCCATCATAATATTAAGGGTTTTGTGTAAATGTAACTAAAATATATCGGGTTCCTTCTTCTACAGGACGACCACCGTGTTTATGTGTAATCATTCCTGGGTGAGCCATTGCATTTCCTTTTTTACGAGGTTGTACTGTGGTTTTATATCTAGGGATGTATGTTCCTCCTCCTTTAAATTCATCGTTTAGACGAACGTTTAATGTAAGTAAAGAATTATCGTGGTGAATATTTAAACTTCCTTGATTAACTGTATCGTATTTAGCTATAAAGTTTTCACTACGTAATTGATTCCAATTATTACCTTCAAGTTCCCAATACCATACCCAAATTGGGTATACAAAATTTTCTAATACGGCTTGATAAATATCTTGCATTCCTAAACTTTCTATAGTTTGGTCTGTAGTAGGGTAATAATCATGTCTATTAGTTACCCAAGTTTGTGATTCAGCTAGCGCTACGATTTCATCGCAGAATTTCTCGGTAAATAGTGGGAATTCAATGATATTAGGTCCTATCTCATCAACCATCAACTTATATTCTCCTCTGAGAATATACGGGTTAATATATTTAGAACACCATTCTTGCCAATCACCTGCTCTCATAACTTCAGGCATTTCGTAAGCAGGTTTTGGGCCTTCTCCTCTATTGTAATTAGTTAAACCTTTACTATTTTCTTGCTCAAAAAAATTAACTAATGGGGCAGCTGTTTTTAATGCTGGGAAATCTTTATATTCGGATAAAATATCGGTACGTTGAGTTCTTTTAAATGCTACTGGAAGAAACTCATCGATTACAAACATTTCATTTTTGTATTTTTCGATATATTGTTCTACTAGAATTTCAATTCCACGTTTAGATAAAATATAGGCATGAGCATTATACGAGTATGAAGGTTCTACCCAATTTGGAAACCCTTCAATTGGTGTTTCTTCATTAGGTTCTAAGGCATTACGACCTAAATAAATTAAATCGTAGCCTTTTTCTAATAAACCTTGAATTTGTTCCCAAGGGACTGGAAGTTGTTCTACAAAATCGTCTTCTAGGATCATAGTAACCTCACGCTCATTAGCGTAAGCATCCACCCAAGTATCAACGTGAGCTAAAGAACAACCTATTTCACCATCTGTAACTTCTCTATTCCAAAATGTATTGTCTCCTTCGATTTTCCAATTAGGATGTTTATTTACCCCAAATTTAGACATTTCTTCTGGGGTTAATTCTTGGTAATCGAATCCTGCTTTTAAATCATACCCAAAATCTTTGGGCATGGAAACTAAATTACATTTGTTTTCTAATTCAGGTGTAGCTTTTAAAGTGATAGTATAAAAGTGATTTAAATTCATATTTAATTTTAATAATAAATGACCCCAATATATGATAGCAATATTTTTCCAGTCGTGATGTACTACGTAATTTTTAACTAATCTCCAGTTTAGTTCATGTTCAAAACTTTGGGCGTTAAATCCATGTAATGTCTCCTTTAACCCTGCCCATTCCCAGGTTATTGGAGTTACTCTATGCCCTAACATTTCTAAGGCAGTAACACAAAACGTTTCCTCATAATTTGAGGGATAATACCAATATTGACTTGTAGCCATTAATTGGTATAGTTCTTGTTGGGGTAATGTACCTAAAAATTCTACATCCTCCAAGTTTAAAATTAAGGATTCAAAATTTTCTTTAAAATATTCTAACCCATATTCAGGAGTACATATTTTTAAAGTAGCATCTGGGAATTTTAATTTGATAGTAGGCCAATCTTCTAGTACCTGAGATAATCCTCGTTCAGCATGAGAAGAATATATAAATTGGTTTTGAATTTTTTGAGTTAATCTTGAAGGGGAGGCTGAAAATAGTTTTCCGTCTATTGTTTTAGGAGAAGTATACATAGGAACAAAACTATTCCAATTAATCCCATTAGGTATAATTTCTATTTTATCTTTAGTTTCTGGGAATTGTTCTAACCATTTGAGTTTGTGCCAGTAAGTTAAACAAATTATTTTAGATAATTTAGGGTGAGATAATAATTCTCTATGATTAGGAATTACTTCACCCTCCCACCAGGGAAAATAATCAGTATTATGAACCCAAAATATAGAATTTTTATAATTAAAATCTTCAAATTCTTTAAGATAATGAATATAAGATACACCTATAATAGTGTCTACATAATCTACTTCTTGTTTAAATTCTTCAGTAGTTCTATACATAACACCGTCGTAATCCCCAGAAATTACTTTTCCAACTACCCATACTTTATGTTTAAAAAACGCAAAAGATTTAGCAAGGTACAGAACGCTTTGTTCTGTACCCGCTAAACCAGTTTTATTTAAAGTATCAGGATTCCAAGGATTATTTTGATAACCTGTGTATAAAACTATTCTCATAAAACTAAATATAATATAAAACCTTTTATTTTCCTATTTTAAGTTACTGAGGTTAAAAATCCTGAAACGTGTCTTAAAGTAAAGGTACCATTAAAGGCTGAGAGTGTGTAGTTGGTGGTTAAACCAGATTGAGCACTACCTGCTACAGGACCAATTGGACCTCTTACACCTTGTGGGCCTATTGGACCACGTGCGCCTTGGGCTACTTCAGTACCACTAGCAGGACCTAATGGACCTAGTGGACCTAAAGCACCTTGTGGGGCTGGACCTAATGGACCTTTTGGACCTAATGGACCTATTGGTCCTGTAAGTAATCCAATTGGGGTACCACTTGCTGGACCTAATGGACCTCTAGGGCCTAAAGCGCCTGTTGGGCCTGGACCTTGTGGGCCTCTTGGACCTAATGGACCTTGGGGTGGTGCTAAGGCACTAACCGGACCTCTAGGACCTAATGCACCAATTGGGGCAGGACCTAAAGCACCTGTTGGACCAATTGGACCTCTAGGACCTTGTGGTGAGACAAATGAACTTGCTAGACCTAAAGGACCACGAGGACCTTGAGGAGCTGGACCTAAAGCACCTGTGGTACCTTTTGGTCCTTGAGGACCTTGTGGTGCTGCTGCAGCATTAACTGGACCTCTAGGGCCTAATGCACCAATTGGGGCAGGACCTAAAGCACCTGTTGGACCTACTGGACCTCTAGGACCTTGTGGTGAGGCAAATGTACTAAGTGGACCAAGAGGACCTCTAGGACCTTGAGGAGCAGGACCTCTAGGACCTTTTGGGCCTAGTGGGCCTAATGGACCTCTAGTGTTGGTATCATCACCAGCAGGGCCAATTGGACCAAATGGACCTCGAGCGCCAATAGGTGCGGGACCTCTAGGACCTTTAGGGCCTAATGGGCCTAATGGACCTTGTGGTGAGGCAAATGTACTAATTGGACCAAGAGGACCTCTAGGACCTTGAGGAGCTGGGCCTAAAGCACCTGTGGTACCTTTTGGTCCTTGAGGACCTTGTGGTGCTGCTGCAGCATTAACTGGACCTCTAGGGCCTAATGCACCAATTGGGGCAGGACCTAAAGCACCTGTTGGACCTACTGGACCTCTAGGACCTTGTGGTGAGGCAAATGTACTAAGTGGACCAAGAGGACCTCTAGGACCTTGAGGAGCAGGACCTCTAGGACCTTTTGGGCCTAGTGGGCCTAATGGACCTCTAGTGTTGGTATCATCACCAGCAGGGCCAATTGGACCAAATGGACCTCGAGCGCCAATAGGTGCGGGACCTCTAGGACCTTTAGGGCCTAATGGGCCTAATGGACCTTGTGGTGAGGCAAATGTACTAATTGGACCAAGAGGACCTCTAGGACCTTGAGGAGCAGGACCTAATGGACCTAATGGACCTAATGGACCTAATGGACCTCTAGTTAAAGGAGCATCACCTGTTGGACCTATAGGACCTATAGGACCTAATGGACCTAATGGACCTAATGGACCTAATGGACCTCTAGTTAAAGGAGCATCACCTGTTGGACCTATAGGACCTATAGGACCTATAGGACCCAATGGACCTAATGGACCTAATGGACCTCTAAAACCTTGAGGAATAAAAACACCACTTGCAGGACCTTGGGGGCCTAACGGACCTTGAGCACCAACAGGTGCAGGACCTAAGGGACCTTTTGGGCCTAGTGGGCCTAATGGACCTCTAGTGGTGGTATTATCACCAGCAGGGCCAATTGGACCAAATGGACCTTCAGCACCTATAGGAGCAGGACCTCTAGGACCTTTTGGACCTAATGGACCTAATGGACCTTGTGCAGCTGCTGCAGCATTAACCGGACCACGAGGACCTAAAGGACCAGTTTCTTGAGGACCTTGGGGACCTAAAGGACCTAATGGACCTAACGGGCCTCTAGTTAAAGGAGCATCACCTGTTGGACCTATAGGACCTATAGGACCTCTAGGACCCAATGGACCTAATGGACCTCTAGGACCATTTGGACCTTGTTCTACTAAATTTCCACTTGCAGGACCTTGAGGGCCTAACGGACCTTGAGCACCAACAGGTGCAGGACCTAAGGGACCTTTTGGGCCTAGTGGGCCTAATGGACCTCTAGTGGTGGTATTATCACCAGCAGGGCCAATTGGACCAAATGGACCTTCAGCACCTATAGGAGCAGGACCTCTAGGACCTTTTGGACCTAATGGACCTAATGGACCTTGTGCAGCTGCTGCAGCATTAACCGGACCACGAGGACCTAAAGGACCAGTTTCTTGAGGACCTATAGGACCCAATGGACCTAATGGACCTAACGGGCCTCTAGTATTATTATCATCTCCTACGGGACCAATTGGACCTATAGGACCTCTAGGACCCAATGGACCTAATGGACCTCTAGGACCCTGAACACCTTGAGGTGAGAAAGCTCCACTTGCAGGGCCTAAAGGGCCACGTGGACCAATTGGACCTGTTTCTTGGGGTCCTAATGGACCTAATGGACCTAAAGGACCTAAAGGACCTAAAGCTGTAGAATTATCACCTACGGGACCTATAGGACCAAAAGGACCTAACGCACCTTGGGCACCTACTGGGCCTTTTAAACTAACATTACCTGAAGGTCCACCTACTAATATACTGTCTTGATCTGAATAAAATGTTACTGAGCCAGGGGCTAAGAGGTATACAGGGCCTGATATAATAGGAGGATTAAATCTAAGGCTATCATCAATAGAAACTCTATCTTTATTTATTTTAAGTAAACTGCTAGAAATATTAAAAGTACTACCACTAGTAAGGGTTAGGTTTCCACTATTAAAATTAAATTCAAAAGCAGAAACTGATACCCCTGAACTAGGACCAGGATAATTAGGATCAAATATAAAACTGCCCGAATCGGGGACTATTCTAACGTTTTTAGCCATTATATGCTATTATGTTGAAGTTAATACTCCTGAAGAGAAACCTAAGTTAAATACCCCACTAAAGCAACTTATAAATACTGATGTTGTTAAACCTCCTGCAGGAACTGGACCTACTGGACCTCTAGGACCTGTTGCACCTATTGGACCTCTAGGACCTGTTGCACCTATTGTATTAGGACCTGCTGGGCCTAATGGACCTCTTGGACCTAAAGCACCTGTTGGACCGATTGGACCACGTGGACCTAATGGACCTCTAGGACCTTGTGCACCTATTGTATTAGGACCTGCTGGGCCTAATGGACCTCTTGGACCTTGAGCACCTGTTGGACCAACTGGACCACGTGGGCCTAATGGGCCTAATGCACCTGTTGTGTTAGGACCTTGTGGGCCTCTAGGACCTTGTGCTCCTGTTGGACCTATAGGACCTTGTGCTCCTACAGGACCTCTAGGACCTAAAGCACCTGTTGTATTTGGACCTTCAGGACCTCTAGGACCTAAAGCTCCTGTTGGACCAATAGGACCTTGAGCACCTGTTGGACCGATAGGACCTATAGAACCAGTTGTGTTAGGACCTTGTGGACCTCTTG